>Ga0163215_100205_pt1 | contig 147005 bp, 145 predicted proteins | sample SynspAceP_FD_185934 | JGI IMG/M metagenome (GOLD analysis project Ga0163215, IMG submission 185934) | Saline lake microbial communities from Ace Lake in Antarctica - Synechococcus sp. Ace-P (Hybrid Assembly) | ecosystem: Environmental > Aquatic > Non-marine Saline and Alkaline > Saline | place...
AGATTTTTCTCAGCTATGTGCTGTACGGCAATCTTGGAATGGTCATTCTGGCTGCTGCCTCGATGACAGCGGCCATGTATGACCGCCGCAACAACGCCAAGGAGTGAGATAGCCCCGCTCCTCGGCTCCTGAATTACTTACTTCGAGAATACCTTGCGCCACAGTGGCGTGACCAGCTTTTCCCCCAGCGGGATCAGTATTAGCCCCAACACCAGCCCGAACACACCGTCGATCGCCGCTTTGGTGATCCATTCCGTTGCCCCTGTCAGGGCTTCGGGTACCGTATGTGCAACCTGATAGGCGACGTCATGGATGATATGCGCAGGTGCCGCAAAGCCGAGTTCTTCCAGACCGTGCACGATGATGGAGCCCCCGACCCAGAGCATCGCCGCAGTACCCACCACCGTAAGCAGGCGCAGGAACCCCGGCATTCCCTTGACCAGACCGCGCCCCATCGCGCGGGTGACCGACAGCCGCCCGCCATTTGCCATGGCAAGGCCCAGATCGTCCATCTTTACGATTATCGCCACTGATCCATAGACCGCCACCGTGATGATCACCGCCACAGCCGCCAACGTGGCCGCTTCCATCCAGAAATTCGACTGCGGAATCGCGGCCAGCGAGATCGTCATGATCTCGGCCGAGAGGATGAAATCGGTCTTGATGGCACCCTGCGCCTTTTCCTCTTCGAGCTTGGCGGGATCATCGATCGTCTTTTCCTTGCCGGGATGGTCCTCATGACCCTCGCTCCACCCCAACACATGGGCGACCTTCTCGGCCCCCTCGAAACACAGATAGGCACCGCCCAGCATCAGTAATGGCGCAATGGCCCAGGGCGCGAAATTAGACAGCGCCAACCCTGCGGGCAGCAAAAACAACAGCTTGTTGCGCAACGAGCCTTTGGTGATGCGCCAGATGACCGGCAATTCGCGGCTGGCCTCGAAGCCCTGTACATATTTGGGCGATACAGCCGCATCGTCGATCACAGCGCCAGCCGCCTTGGTGGAGGCTTTGGTCGCCTGCCCGATCACATCATCGAGCGAAGATGCCGCCACTTTGGCAATGGCCGCTACATCATCCAGCAGGGCAATCAATCCGCTCATTTGTTCACTCCGTTCTACGTTACCGCTCACGCTACTGCACTGCGGCGTGAATGCCAATGCGGCGCGGCGGGCGAATGTTACCGCTAACCAAAAACTTTAACGCTAACACGGACTTAAACAAGGTCATTGGCTCTGGCCCCTGCGGGTGTCAGGCGTCTATAGCAAGCCAAACCTTACCCATAGGAGCCACCCCATGACCATCAAAGTCGGCATCAACGGATTTGGCCGCATCGGCCGCTGCACCCTTTCGCATATCGCGCAGAGCGGGCGCAAGGACATCGAGGTGATCAAGCTGAACGCCACCGGACCGATCGAGACAGCCGCCCACATGCTGAAATACGATTCGGTGCATGGCCGCTTTCCCAATCCAATCACCATTGATGACGGCTATCTGAACCTCGGCCAGAACGACATCGAAGTCATGTCGACCTATAACATGGAAGAGCTGGACTGGTCCGGCTGTGACGTGGTGCTGGAATGTACAGGCCAGTTCAACGACGGCAACAAAGCCCGCACACATATCGAACAGGGTGCCAAAAAGGTGCTGCTGTCAGCACCCGGCAAGAACGTGGACCGGACAGTGGTGTTCGGCGTCAACGATCATCAGATGCTGGCGACCGAAACGATGATCTCCAACGGCTCCTGCACCACAAACTGCCTCGCCCCCCTGGCGAAGGTGATGCATGAGGCCGTAGGCATAGAAAGCGGTCTGATGACCACGATCCACAGCTATACAGGCGACCAGCCCACGCTGGACCGCCGCCACCAGGACCTCTACCGCGCACGGGCTGCGGCGATGGCTATCATCCCCACCTCGACAGGTGCCGCGAAAGCTCTGGGTGAAGTTCTGCCCGAACTGAAAGGCAAGCTCGACGGGACCGCTATGCGCGTGCCGACGCCCAACGTCAGCGCCGTCGACCTCACCTTCACCGCGTCGCGCAATGTAACCGTTGAAGAGATCAACCTTGCCGCCAAGACCGCTGCCGAAGGGCACATGAAGCGCGTCATGGCGTATGATCCCGAGAAGAAAGTCTCGGTCGACTTCTGCCACACAGAGGAAAGCTGCATCTTCGCCCCTGATCAGACCATCGTCGTGGCGGGGCGCACGGTGCGCGTACTGGCATGGTACGACAACGAATGGGCGTTTTCCGTCCGCATGGCCGATGTGGCCGCAGCCATGGGCCGACTGGTCTAAGACTTGCCGCACCTGTCTGCCTGCCCTAGAAGGGGCAGGCAACTCGCGGAGATCGCCACATGACCAACCGTATCGCCTTAGTGCTGGGCCTGATTATCGTCGGCGCCATCGTGGCGGACTACGCCTATTACGGTAACGAGCACGGCATTTTTCTGGCCAAGAAGATGACCGACCTGATCGAGTGGCTGGCCTTCTGGCGCTAGGCCGCTCCTTTTCATTCCTTACCAAATCGCTGCATTGCTGTGCCTTGCCAAACAGCCGATCAAGACCTATGTTTGCGCAAACATTGCCGCAAAGGGATTGAATATGACCATCAAGGTAGGAATAAACGGTTTTGGCCGCATCGGGCGCAACGTTTTGCGTGCGCTCGTCGAAAGCGGCCGTGATGACATCGAAGTTGTCGCCATCAACGATCTGGCACCACTTGAGACAAACGCGCATCTGTTTGAATTCGACAGCGTCCATGGCCGTTACGGCCATGAGGTGACCGTGGGCGATGGTGTGATGGATGTGGGCCGTGGCCCGATCCGCATGACCAGCCTGCGCACGCCCGAGGATTTGCCATGGGGCGATGTGGACATTGCGCTGGAATGTACCGGCATTTTCCGAAGCGAAGCTGAAGTGGGCAAACACCTCAGGAACGGATCGCGCAAGGTGCTGATCTCGGCACCCGGCAAAGGTGAGATGAAAACAATTGTCTACGGGGTCAACCATGACATCCTGACAGCAGATGATGTGATTGTCTCGAACGCGTCGTGCACCACCAACTGCCTGGCCCCGCTGGCCCATGCCCTGCACAGCGCCTTCGGGATCAAGCGCGGTTATATGACAACTGTTCACAGCTATACCGGTGACCAGCCGGTCCATGACACAGCTCACAGCGATCTCTATCGCGCGCGGGCTGCTGCATTGTCGATGGTGCCGACTACGACAGGTGCCGCCTCTGCTCTGGGACTGGTGCTGCCGGATCTGGCGGGCCGGATTGCAGGCACCGCCATTCGCGTGCCTACGCCCAATGTCTCCTGTGTCGATCTGGTGGTCGAGATGGACCGCGCCGCGACCGCTGATGAAGTCAATGCCGCCCTGACCGAGGCAGCGAAAGGCATGGAAGGGGTAATGGGTGTGACCGCGCGCAAGCTGGTCTCAACCGATTTCAACCATGACGCACACAGCGGGATCGTGGCGCTGGACCAGACAGCCGTTCAGGACGGCACGCTCGTGCGCGTCCTGTCGTGGTATGACAACGAATGGGGCTTTTCCAACCGGATGCTCGACACCGCCGCTGCCATGGCGCGCGCCTGAACCCTACTACGGGAACCGCGTCAGCAATTCCTTGTTGACGCGGGGTGTGACAAACTTGCTCACGTCCCCACCCAGCCGGGCAATCTCCTTGACCAGCTTGCTTGCGATGGCCTGATGCTGGGCCTCCGCCATCAGAAACACCGTCTCGATCTCTTTGTTGAGCTGACGGTTCATGCCCACCATCTGGTATTCGTACTCGAAGTCTGCCACCGCCCGCAGACCGCGGATGATGATAGTGGCGCCCACTTCCTGTGCGCAATGGATCAACAGATTCTCGAACGGATGGGCGACAATCTCGATACCCGTCTCGCGTGCCAGCGTCTCGCATTCCGCCTCGATCAGCGCGACGCGCTCTTCCAGACGGAACAGCGGGCCCTTGTCGCGGTTGATGGCCACCCCGATCACAAGCTTGTCCACCAGTGTCGCTGCACGGCGGATGATATCAATATGACCCAAAGTGATGGGATCGAATGTGCCGGGATATAGGCCAATGCGCATGAGCGGCGCTCCTTGGGTCAGACTTAAAGTTGCGGCAAGCAAGCACGCGGGCGCGGCAGATGCAAGAGCGGCTAGTGCCCCCTGATCATCCCTTCCAGCGCATCTTTCTCCATCGCCAGCTCCATCAGCCGCGCCTTGACGACATCTCCAAGCGAAATCAGCCCCACCAGCGCACCATCCTCGACCACTGGCATATGGCGGAACCGGCCTTCGGTCATCTGCTCGAGCACCGCGTCAGCACGCATGTCGCGGGTGCAGGTCACCAGCTTGGCGGTCATGATGCTGCTCACCGGCTCGTCCATACAGGCAGAGCCCGCGCGGCCCAGCTGACGCACAATATCGCGTTCGGACAGGATCCCGTCGAGCGCGCGTGCGTCACGCGAGATGATCAGCGTCCCGATCCGCCGCTCGGACAGCATCTGTGCAGCCTGCGCAATCGTCATCGACGGCAAAGCCGTCACCACACTGTCATCCGCTTTGGATTTCAGGATATGAGACACCAACATTGATCATCCTCCCATGCTCGGCTGTTGTACCCATCCATCGTCGCGGCGCAGACCCTTTCTGTCAAGGGCGCTGATATCATGTGACTAATCCCTCCAGGCGCGCCACCTCTGCCCGCACCCCCGCCGACAACAACGCCGCAAAGCGCGCAAGCCGCGTGTTTCGCGCATCATCAGCGTGGCGGATCAGATAGAATGCCCGCGTCAGGCTCACCGCGTCTGTCAGGATGCGCCGCAATTCGGGCGCAAACGGCAGGCTGAAGTCATGCACCACGCCGATTCCCGCCCCCTGCCGCAGCATATTCACCTGCACCGAGACCGAGTTGGACGCCAGCGCCACCCGCCCTGCCCCCAGATCCGCCAGATAATCCAGCTCGCGGTCAAAAATCATATCAGGGATATAGCCGACCATCTGATGGCGCTTCAGCGCCTCCAGCCGCTCGACCTTACCACGTTGCGCCAGATAGGCCTCGGATGCGGCCAGATGAAGTTTGTATTGTGTCACCTGCCGCACCACCAGCCGTCCAGCAGTCGGCGCACTCACCCCGATCGCCATATCCGCCTCGCGGCGCGTCAGGTTGAACACACGCGGGAGCGCCACGATCTGGATGTCCAGATTGGGATTGTCCCGTACGATGGCGGCACAGACCTGCGGCAGCAGAAAGTTCGCACAGCCATCCGGCGCACCCAGCCTGATCTGACCGCCCAGCGTATCGCTCTGCGCCAGATCGCCCACAGCCGCGCCGCGCATGGCCTGCTCGACAGCCCCCGCGCGCTCCAACAACTGCTCACCCGCCTGCGTCAGCGCATAACCCTGCGGTGATTTCACAAACAACGCTACCTGCATCGCCTTCTCCAGCCGCGCCATGCGCCGTCCCAATGTCGCAGGGTCCAGCCTCAGGATCTTGCCCGCGCCTGACAGGCTCTGCTCCCGTGCCACCACCAGAAACAGGCGCATGTCATCCCAATTCTGCACGCCGCCCTCTCCTTCATTGTGCCAATAAACTCAATCCCGCACGACCAACCCGCCCATACCGACAAAAACGCAAGACAGTTTTGACAACTTGCCCCTATCACAGACGTTTTTGCAAGACTACACTGCGATCAACGCAACAGGAGATCCCCATGCAAGAGCTCACACACTACCTCAACGGCGAACACGTCAAAGGCACATCGGGCCGCTTTTCCGACGTTATGAACCCCGCTACGGGCGAAGTTCAGGCGAAATGCCCGCTTGCCAGCAGAGAAGAGCTGGAACAGGCCGTGGCCTACGCTGCCGCAGCGCAGCCTAAATGGGCCGCCACCAACCCCCAGCGCCGCGCGCGGGTACTGATGAAGTTGGTGGACCTGCTGAACCGCGACATGGACAAACTCGCCGAAGCACTGAGCCGTGAGCATGGCAAGACCCTGCCCGATGCCGCAGGCGACGTTCAGCGCGGCCTTGAAGTGGTGGAATACTGCATCGGCGCGCCACAACTGCTGAAAGGTGAATACACCGATTCTGCAGGACCCGGCATCGACATGTACTCCATGCGTCAGGCGCTGGGTGTCACGGCAGGCATCACGCCTTTCAACTTCCCCGCCATGATCCCGATGTGGATGTTCGCCCCCGCCATTGCTTGCGGTAATGCGTTCATCCTCAAACCATCCGAGCGTGATCCCTCCGTGCCACTGATGCTGGCCGAACTGGCTGAAGAAGCAGGCCTGCCCAAAGGCATCCTGCAAGTCATCAACGGCGACAAGGAAGTCGTGGACGCGATTCTCTATAACGACGTGATCCAGTCGATCGGCTTTGTCGGCTCGACCCCGATTGCCGAATACATCTACGGCACCGGCTGTGCACAGGGTAAACGCGTTCAGTGCTTTGGTGGCGCAAAGAACCACATGATCATCATGCCGGACGCGGATATGGATCAGGCCGCCGACGCGCTGATCGGTGCGGGTTACGGTGCTGCGGGCGAACGCTGCATGGCGATTTCCGTGGCTGTCCCTGTCGGAGATGACACGGCAGACCGCCTGATCGAAAAGCTGGTACCGCGCATCGAGAAGCTGAAGGTCGGTCCCTACACATCCGGCAATGACGTGGATTACGGTCCTGTAGTGACCGCCGCCGCCAAAGCCAATATCGAACGTCTGGTCCAGACCGGCGTTGATCAGGGCGCAGAACTGGTTGTCGATGGGCGCGGGTTTGAATTGCAGGGTTATGAGGAAGGCTTCTTTGTCGGCCCGAGCCTGTTTGACCGCGCGACCAAGGACATGGACATCTACAAGCAGGAAATCTTCGGTCCCGTGCTGACCTGTGTGCGCGCCCAGACCTATGAAGAAGCGCTGGGACTGGCGATGGACCACGAATACGGCAACGGAACTGCCATCTTTACCCGTGACGGCGACGCGGCGCGCGATTTCGCAAATCGCGTCAACGTGGGTATGATCGGGATCAACGTGCCGATCCCTGTGCCGCTAGCCTATCACACATTCGGCGGCTGGAAGAAATCAGTCTTTGGCGACTTGAACCAGCACGGTCCGGATGCGTTCAAGTTCTACACCCGCACCAAGACCGTAACCGCGCGCTGGCCCTCGGGCATCAAGGAAGGTGGCGAATTCTCTATTCCGGTCATGGAATAAAGGCTGCGATCCAAACGCAAATCGCCACGCGTGTTGCTGCGGCGGGATTGAGTTTATTGGCACAATGAAGACAGGGGACGGCGCTTGAACCGCGCCGTCCCGCCGGGAAGCAGGAGAATGGGCACGTTGACAAACTCCTGAAAGAATTGACGGCTACCAAGCGACCAGACATCCGTGGGAGGACGATATGGACTTTGCATTAACCGAAGAACAAACCGCAATCTTCGATATGGCCTATGCCTTTGGGCAAGAACACATTGCGCCCCATGCGCAGGCCTGGGAGAAGGCCGAAACCATCCCGAAGGACCTTTGGCCAAAGATTGCAGAGTTGGGCTTTGGCGGGCTCTATGTCTCAGAGGATGCGGGTGGCTCGGGCCTGTCGAGACTGGACGCGACGCTGGTGTTCGAGGCGCTGTCGATGGCCTGTCCTTCTGTTGCAGCTTTTTTGTCCATTCACAACATGTGCGCCAAGATGCTGGAAAGCTTTGCTTCGGAAGATCTGAAGGCGCGGATCATGAGTGATGTGCTGAGCATGAATACTGTGCTGAGTTATTGCCTAACGGAACCGGGGTCCGGCTCTGACGCGGCGGCGTTGAAGACACGGGCAGAGCGGACCAACGGGGGCTATTCGATCAACGGCACCAAAGCCTTCATTTCAGGAGGCGGATATTCTGACGCTTATGTCTGCATGGTGCGTACCGGTGATGCAGGTGCGGCCGGAGTCTCTACGGTTTATGTGGAGGACGGCACAGAAGGCCTCAGCTTTGGCGGCCTTGAGGACAAAATGGGCTGGCGCAGCCAGCCGACAGCGCAAGTCCAGTTCGACAATTGCAACATTCCCGCAGGAAATCTGGTGGGAGAAGAGGGAAATGGTTTCAAATATGCGATGAAGGGCCTTGATGGCGGCCGTCTGAACATTTCCGCTTGCTCGCTTGGGGCGGCGCAGACGGCGCTGACCAAAACACTGGAGTATATGGGCGAGCGTCAGGCCTTTGGCAAACCGATCGACCAGTTTCAGGGCCTGCAATTCCGGCTGGCCGATATGGAGATCGAACTGTCGGCGGCGCGCGTCTTCTTGCGTCAGGCTGCGTGGAAGCTGGACACCGGTGCACCGGACGCGACCAAATATTGCGCGATGGCCAAAAAGTTTGTGACCGAGGCAGGCAGCCGCGTGGTAGACCAGTGTCTGCAATTGCACGGCGGCTATGGCTATCTGGCGGATTATGGCATCGAGAAGCTGGTGCGTGACTTAAGGGTTCACCAAATCCTTGAAGGCACCAACGAGATCATGCGCGTCATCGTCGCCCGCGACATGCTCAAGACCCGCTAGGCCCCTGATGAGCGATATTGATATCCGCATAACCGGGCGTGCGGGCCGGATCACGCTGACGCGGGCCAAGGCCTTGAATGCAATGACCTATGAGATGTGTCTGGCGATTGAAGACGCGTTGGACGCCTGGGCAGGCGATGACGCTGTTGACCTGATTGTTATCGATGCCGAGGGTGAACGTGCGTTTTGCTCGGGTGGGGATATTGCCGAGCTTTATGCCACCGGCAGACGTGGTGATTTTGCTTACGGGCAGAAATTCTGGGCGGATGAATACCGCCTGAATTACAAGATCTTCAACTATGCCAAGCCCGTTGTCTCCTTCCTTCAGGGGTTCACTATGGGCGGCGGGGTCGGTATCGGCTGTCACGGATCGCACCGTGTGGTAGGCGAGACCAGCCAGATCGCTATGCCCGAGGTAGGTATCGGGCTGGTGCCGGATGTCGGCGGCTCGCTCATGCTGGCGCTGGCGCCAGGGCGGCTGGGGGAGTATCTGGGAATAACTGCTGCGCGCATGGACGCGGGAGACGCTATTTTTGCAGGCTTTGCAGACACCTACATCCCACAGTCAATGTGGATAAAAGTAATTTCCGAGCTGGAGACCTCTGGTGATCCGGCCTGCATGGCGTCCTGTGCGGAGCCCGCCCCGGAGGGGCAGCTGCAAGGCCAGATGACACATATTGATACACTGTTTGCGGGCGAGGCGCTGGAGGATATCCGTCGCATGCTGGAGGCGGATGAAAGCCAATTCTCCCAATCCGCGCGTAAGATGATCGGCCGGAACGCTCCGCTATCTATGGCCTGCACGGTAGAGATGATCCACCGGCTCCGTGGGCCGTCGCTGAGCATAGGGAAGGCGCTGGATCTTGAATACCGCTTTACCTTCCGCGCGATGGAGCACGGTGACTTTTTGGAAGGTATTCGCGCCGCGATCATCGACAAGGACCGCGCACCAAAGTGGCAATATGCTCAAAGCGATGTGCCGCTGGCGGCGGTTGCAAAAATGCTGACCCCTCTGGGGAAAGACGCACTCGAACTAAAAACGGGAGACTGACATGAGCAGCTACAAAATCGGATTCATCGGCCTTGGAAATATGGGTGCGCCCATGGCGGCAAATCTGGCCGCGGCAGGTCATACCGTCACCGGATTTGACACCGCGGGCACCAGCGCTGCCGGTGTCGCCTCGGCCGCGACAGCAGAAGCCGCTTGTGCGAATGCGGATTTTGTCTTCACCATGCTGCCAAACGGCGCGATCTTGCGCGCAGTAGCGACGCAGGTTCTGCCTGCGATGAAGGAAGGCGCCACGCTGGTCGATTGCTCTACCGTGGATGTGGACAGCGCGCGGGATGTGGGCGCGCAGGCGGCGGGCTTGGGTGTCCATTTCGTCGATGCGCCGGTATCGGGAGGCGTCGGTGGTGCTTCTGGTGGCACCCTCACCTTCATGGCGGGCGGCACTGCCGAGGCGTTTGACGGCGCCAAGGAGCTCTTTGACATCATGGGGCAGAAAGCGGTTCATTGCGGCGCTGCCGGTGCCGGACAAGCCGCCAAGATTTGCAATAACATGATCCTTGGTGCCACGATGATTGCGACCTGCGAGGCGTTCGCTTTGGCGGACAAACTGGGTCTGGACCGACAGAAAATGTTCGACGTTGCCAGTACGTCCTCGGGCTCCAGCTGGTCGATGAACACCTATTGTCCGGCGCCCGGGGTCGGCCCCAAGTCACCTGCAGACAACGACTATACCCCCGGATTTGCGGCAGAACTAATGCTGAAAGATCTGGGGCTTAGCCAACAGGCGGCTGCTGCTGTAGACGCCGACACGCCGATGGGGGCCTTGGCCGCGTCTCTGTACGCGCAGTTCGTGGAGGACGAAGACGGGCGCGGCAAGGATTTCTCTGCCATGCTGCCACGGTTCGCTGCGCGCGGTCGGAGCAGCTAAGCGCCCTACCCTCTACTTACCGACGGTGATCAGCAAAAGACAGGTGAAGATCATCGGCACCAGTGTGAGGGCTACGATAATCAGTGCGGGGTAGCCAAAGGTTGCGATGGCGGCCCCCCACAGCATCAACGCTGTCAGAATGATCGTCATCACACGGAATTCAAGGGTCTTGGTCGTGGCCTTCACGCCTTCCTTGAATTTCGCGAACTGCCGACCTGCGGAGTACGTAACAGCGTTGGTGGAATAGGTGGTCATGTTCAGTATCTCTCCCTGATTGTGAGGGTTAGATAAGGACTCTGCAGCGCAGCGGAATGCGACAATCTGACCTTTTCGGTAAGATTTAATAGACAGTATGTCGCACCCCTACTCCGCCGCGACCTTGCGCGGGCCGAGCATCGGCTTGAGGTATTTACCGGTATAGCTTTCAGCTACTTCTGCCACCTGTTCGGGCGTACCAGTGGCTACAACCTTGCCACCGCCATCGCCTCCTTCAGGACCGATGTCGATGATGTAATCAGCGGTTTTGACCACATCGAGGTTGTGCTCGATCACGATTACCGAATTGCCCTGATCCACTAGCTCATGCAGCACTTCCAAAAGCTTTCGCACGTCCTCGAAATGCAGACCTGTTGTCGGCTCGTCCAGAATATAGAGCGTGCGACCGGTGGAGCGCTTGCTGAGTTCCTTGGAGAGCTTCACGCGCTGCGCCTCACCGCCCGAAAGGGTTGTCGCCTGCTGGCCGACCTTGATGTAGCCCAGCCCAACACGCATGAGCGCATCCATTTTCTCGCGGATGGACGGCACGGCAGTGAAGAACGTCTGTGCATCTTCTACGGTCATATCAAGGACATCAGCGATGCTCTTGCCCTTGAACTTCACTTCCAGCGTTTCGCGGTTATAGCGTTTGCCCTTGCAGGTTTCACATTCCACATAGACGTCCGGCAGGAAGTGCATCTCGATCTTGATCACGCCGTCGCCCTGACAGGCCTCACAGCGTCCGCCTTTGACGTTAAAGCTGAAGCGGCCGGGTTTGTAGCCGCGTGCCTTGGATTCCGGTAGCCCCGCGAACCAGTCGCGGATGGGCGTAAACGCGCCCGTGTAGGTGGCGGGGTTCGAGCGCGGTGTGCGGCCGATGGGGCGCTGGTCGATGTCGATAACCTTGTCGAGATGCTCCAGCCCCTTGATCGTCTCACACGGTGCAGGCGTCTGGCGCGCGCCATTGAGGTTCATGGAGGCCGTTTTAAACAGTGTCTCGATCGTCAGCGTGGATTTACCCCCGCCAGACACGCCGGTGACGCAGACGAACTTCGCCAGCGGGAAATCCACAGTGATGTTGTGCAGGTTGTTGCCGCTGGCTTTGACCACCTGAATTTTCTTCTTGTTTCCCTTGCGCCGTGTTGTCGGCACCTCGATCCGGCGCGCACCGGTGAGGTATTGTCCGGTGAGCGAGTTGGGATCATTTGCGACATGTTCGGGCGTGCCGTGGCTGACCACCTGGCCCCCGTGGACACCGGCTCCAGGTCCGATATCAAAAACGTAATCCGCCTCGCGGATGGCTTCCTCGTCATGCTCGACCACGATGACGGTGTTGCCCTGGTCACGCAAATTCTTCAGCGTCTCCAGCAGGCGGTCATTGTCGCGCTGGTGCAGGCCGATGGAGGGTTCGTCCAATACGTACAGAACGCCTGTCAGACCCGAACCGATCTGGGAGGCCAAACGGATGCGTTGGCTCTCGCCGCCACTTAATGTACCACTTGAGCGTGCGAGTGTAAGATACTCTAAACCAACATTATTCAGGAAACCAAGCCGCTCGCGGATTTCCTTCAGAATCGCCTTGGCGATCTCGTTTTTCTGCGGGCTGAGCGCCTCGGGCACGCTGTTGCACCACTCGAACGCCTCACGAATGGACATCTGCACCACTTGGCCTGCGTGCAGCAAATGGTCTGGAGTGCCGATCTTCACAGCCAGCGCTTCGGGGCGCAAACGGTAGCCTTCGCAGGTGCCGCAGGGACGGTTGTTCTGGTAGCGCTCGAATTCTTCACGGATCCAGTTGCTATCGGTCTCGCGGTAGCGGCGTTCCATGTTCGGGATGACGCCTTCAAAAACGCGGCTCACTTCATAGACGCGCCCGCCCTCGTCGTAGCGGAACTTGATCTCTTCCTTGCCGGAGCCGTAGAGGAAGATTTGCTGGATTTTCAGGTCAATGTCTTTCCACTTGGCGCTTTGACTAAAGCCGTAGTGCTTGGCGATGGCCTCGATGGTTTGCAGGAAATAGGGTGATTTCCCCTTGCGCCATGGGGCCAGCGCGCCGTCGTATATTTTGAGGTTCTGGTCGGGCACCACGAGCCGTTCGTCAAAGAACAGTTCCTTGCCCAGACCGTCACACGACGGGCACGCGCCGAATGGGGCGTTGAACGAAAACAGCCGCGGCTCGATCTCGGGAATGGTGAAGCCGCTGACAGGGCAAGCAAATTTCTCGGAAAAAGTGTAGCGCTCGGGTTCGTCGCCCGCAGTTTCGAGGATCGCGATGCCGTCGGCCAAGTCGAGTGCGGTGCGCAAGCTGTCCGCCAGCCGCGTTTCCAACCCTTCGCGCACGACGATACGATCCACGACCACGTCGATGTCGTGGCGGAATTTTTTGTCCAGTGTCGGTGGCTCATCCAATTCGTGAAACTCGCCATTGACCTTAACGCGTTGGAAGCCGGACTTGCGCAACTCGATGAATTCCTTGCGGTATTCGCCTTTGCGGTCACGGATGATGGGGGCCAGCAGATAGGCGCGGGTTCCCTCCTCCATCGTCATGATGCGGTCCACCATATCCTGCACCTGCTGCGCCTCGATCGGCTTGCCGGTGGCGGGCGAATAGGGCGTGCCCACGCGGGCGAACAGCAGGCGCATGTAGTCGTAGATCTCGGTCACGGTGCCCACGGTGGAGCGCGGGTTTTTCGAGGTGGTTTTCTGCTCGATGCTGATTGCAGGAGACAGACCGCTGATGTGATCCACATCGGGTTTCTGCATCATATCAAGGAATTGGCGGGCATAGGCGCTGAGGCTCTCGACATAGCGGCGCTGGCCTTCGGCATAGATCGTATCGAAGGCCAGAGAGGACTTGCCCGAGCCGGACAGACCCGTGATCACCACCAGCTGGTCGCGCGGGATGTCCACATCGATGTTCTTGAGGTTGTGTTCGCGCGCGCCGCGCACTTCGATGTTCTTCAGCTCAGCCATTCCGGCACCCCTTTGGTTCATACCGGATATAGGCGCGGTGACGGGATTCTCCAATGCGAAATAGCGAACAAAAGGTAAACGTTATGTATTTCTACGCAATGAGGCCAGCAAAAGGTGCAGGATCAGTCCGGCGGCAAACGCGGCACCCGCCAGCACAGGCAGGCTGACATAGCCCCAGCCCGCCAGCGCCATCGCCATAACTGGCGTGCCCAGCGTGTTACCCAGATTGCCCATCTGCGCCATGGCCCCATTGGCCTGCGTCTGCGCCTGCACGCCAGCGTTCAACTGTGGCACTGCGGCAAAGCTGGCACCCTGGATAAGCCCCATGGATGCGGCCAGCGCGAGACACGCCATCACCCCCGCAGGGACGATCCAGAGCCACAGCATGCTCAGCGCTGAAGCTCCAAAGCCCAGTATGACCACCGTCACAGCAGGCATTTGGCGCAGCAGCACCACCCCCAACGTCATCGAGACCGCAATGCTGACCAGCGGCATCGTCCCCATTACAGCGCCCGCGACGGCCGGGTCCAGATAGGGCGGCAGCACCGTCAGGATCGAGACGAAGCAAAAGGTGTAGAACAGCCACCCTACCGCAGGTGCCGAGATGCGGGCCGACATGTAGATGGTCTTGTGGGTCGTCAAGACAGTGGCGAGGGAGAACGAGGGCAAGACCCCTTCTTGTGGCAAGGTCCGCAGGCGCGGCGCCAGATAGAGCGCAAAACCAGCCATATAGGCGGCGTGCAGCGCAAAGAGCGCAGGCACGCCGGCAGTCAGCGCCAGAGGCCGCCCCGCCCATGCCATCACCGCGAAAGCCACGCCAAAAAAGGTGCCCCAGAGGGTTAGTGCAAGGCCGCGCTGCCGGTCCGTGGCGATCTGGGCGATGAGCGTAGGTGCTGCCACCACAATGGCGAGGTGCGACACCCCCTCGACCAACCGCAGGCCCAGCATCAGTGGCAAGGCAGGCAGCAACGCCTGTGCGGCCGACACCAGCGCGCCCAGCCACAAGGCGCCCAGCAGAGCGCGGCGGTAGCGCACCCGCGCCACCAGCATTGCAGCAACCACACCCAACACAATGCCGATCCCGCCCACTAAGGAAACGAGCCAGCCCAGTGCTGCCCCGCCGTCGGGATATATCCCGCCAAGCAGATCATAGATAATAGAGATTTTGGCGTATTGCATGGCCGCGCCTAACCCCGCGCCCCAGAGCGCCAGGATTAATGGCCAGGATCCGCGCATCAGCTCCGCTCGGCCATGGCCCAGGCGCAGATCGGCATCATCGGATCATTTTCGATGTCATCCTCGCCCTCCACGTATTCGGGCGGCCAGACCTCCTCGAGGTTGCGCTGTGCGACGTGGCGGTTGCCCCATTGCCACGATTGCACCAGATCCTCCTCGAACCCGCATTCAACCAGAAAGTTCTTAAGGCCCCGCGCGGACCAGCGTGAATTGTCCATGGGGGCGGCGTGGAATGGCACATAAAACGGCACAGCAACCCAGAACCTGCCGCCCTTTTTAAGCATCTGGCGCACATGTTTGGTGGCAATATAGGGGCGGTCCAGATGCTCCCAGACCTGATTGGCAAGGATCAGATCAAATTTGCGCGGCTTGTTTGTCTCGGGGTCCAGATAGGGACCGGCGCATATGTCATACTCGGGATAGCGGAACTGCTCATAGCTTTTGAAATCAAACTGCGTGCCGTAATGGCCTGAAATCTCCGCCACTTTCAAGGTTTGCGGGTTGAGATCCTGAATGAGCTTGCGCGATGCAGGCCCCATGATGACGCGATTGAGACTGACCATGGGGCGAGTATGCCTGTGCGCTCTCGGACGGTCCAGCGCAAAGCGGGACGAAGGACCTGCGAATAAATTCGGTCATGCGGATGAAACTTTACAAACTTTCCTTTCGTGACTGTGGCGATGGTCAAAAAGACCTCTCTACACCAATAAAGGATGCCAAAATGATCAAGGTTTTCACCACTGCTACCGCCCTCACCCTTTCCACCACAGCTGCATTTGCGGCAGGTCACGCCAGCATGACCGGCTACGGCTTGGGCGCGGACGGGACATCGCTGGTTGTGTTCTCGGACATGAGTGCACCGATGGGTGCGGAAACGTTGGCGCTGACCGGCGGTCAGGCGGACGCGATTGCCTACCGTCCCGTAACAGGAGAGCTGCTGGGCTTTTCCAAGGCGGGCATGGTCTATGTGATTGACACAGAAACCGGCGCGATGACCGATACGGGAGCTACATTTGCGCCCGAGGTCATGATGGGTACCGATGCCGCCGTGGCATTTGATTTCAACAACAAGATCGACGCGGTACGGGCTGTGTCCTCTGACGGGGTGAACGTGGTCTATTTCCCAACCGATTTTGGCGATGACAAAGCGAACTCCGTGCGCAGGTTCACCGATCTGGCCTATGCGGAGGGTGATGCCAATCAAGGTGCAACGCCGATGATCTTCGCCAACGCCTATACCAACGCTGTGAACGGTGCCAAGCAAGAGACGACGTTCCAGTATGCGCTGGACAGCGGGCTGGATGCGCTGGTGAGCCTTGCCAACAACGAGGGAACGCTGTCCACCGTGGCACCGCTGACGCTGGATGGAACACCCTTTGATGCAGGCATGATGGGCGGTTTTGACATCATTTCGGCTGCGGCGGGCGAGGATACAGCGATTGCGCTGCTGGCGATGGAAGGCGGCGAAACTGCAAGCCTTTACCAGATTGATCTGGCCACTGGCGCCATGACACTGATGGGCGATACCGGCATGGGCGACTTTACCGGGTTCGCCGCTAAAATGAACTAAGCCACGGGCTTTGAGAGAAAAAAGGGCGCGGAGGTGATCCGCGCCCTTTATCTATTCCGGTGCAGCAAGCGCTACATGTGGATGACCTTGTCATAGGCGTCGAGCACGCTTTCGTGCATCATCTCGGACAGGGTCGGATGCGGGAAGACGGTATTCATCAGGTCTTCCTCGGTGGTCTCAAGCTGACGGCCCACGACATAGCCCTGGATCAGCTCGGTCACTTCGGCCCCGATCATGTGCGCGCCCAGAAGCTCGCCTGTTTTGGCGTCGAAGATGGTCTTGATCATGCCGTTTTCTTCGCCCAGAGCAATCGCCTTGCCGTTGCCGATGAACGGGAACCGGCCAACCTTGATGTCATAACCCAGTTCTTTGGCCTTCGCCTCGGTATAGCCGACGGAGGCGACTTGGGGGTGGCAATAGGTGCAGCCCGCGATGCTTTCGGGTTTGACCGGATGAGCATGTTTACCCGCGATCAGCTCGGCCACCATGACGCCTTCGTGGGATGCCTTGTGTGCCAGCCATGGCGCGCCCGCGATGTCGCCGATGGCATAGAGGCCATCAACGCCTGTGCGGCAGTATTCGTCCGTCACAACATGGGTGCGGTCTACCTTCACGCCAAGCTCTTCCAGACCGAGGTTTTCGACGTTGCCGACGATGCCCACGGCACTGATCACCGTGTCGAATTCATGGGTCTCGGTCTTGCCGCCCACTTCGATGTGGGCTGTCACCTTGTCACCGGCGCGGTCGAGCTTTTTGACCATCGCCTTTTGCATGATCTTCATACCCTGCTTTTCAAAGGATTTCTTGGCGAAGGCTGATATTTCGGCATCTTCCACTGGCAGCACGCGGTCCATGACCTCGACCACAGTCGTGTCGGCACCCAGTGTGTTGTAGAAGCTGGCAAATTCGATGCCGATGGCGCCGGACCCGATGACCAGCAGCTTCTTTGGCATATGCGGGGGTTGCAGCGCGTGGCGGTAGGTCCATACCAGCTTGCCGTCGGCCTCAAGGCCCGGCAGTTCGCGTGCGCGCGCACCCGTGGCCAAAACGATATTTTTGGCAGCGAGGTTTTCGGTACCCTTGTCAGTCTTGACCGAGACTTTGCCCTTCGCGGGAATTGATGCCTCGCCCATCACAACTGTGATTTTGTTTTTCTTCATCAGATGGCCAATGCCACCCGACAGCTGCCCCGCAACTTTGCGCGAGCGTTTCACTACCGCGTCGAGATCGTAGTCAACGCCATCACATTTCAGCCCGAATTCTTTGGCGCGGTGCATCAGGTGGAACACTTCGGACGACCGCAGCATCGCCTTCGTCGGTATGCAGCCCCAATTCAAACAGATCCCGCCAAGGTTCTCACGCTCGATAATACAGACCTTCATACCCAATTGCGCGCCACGGATAGCGGCAACGTATCCCCCCGGCCCCGCGCCGATCACAATCAGATCATAGGAAGTATCGGCCATTTTGCACCTCATGCTGGGTTTGCTGAATATAGTTCAGCATTAAACCATTTTACGAGGTGCCGCAATGCCGCCGCTTGTGCGGCTAGCGTTCGCGCTGTTTCAGAAACCAGCCCCAGCTCAGGCCGACTGCGCCGGCGAGTATTGTAAAATATGCGATTGGCACGATGAAGTCTTCCTGACCGCGGATGCTCTCGACCCAAGGGCCAACGTTATAGAGCGTCAGCAAGATGACGCCGAGCAGCATAACAACCACGGATGTCCAGCGGATGATGATAGAAGTCATGGGTTCCTCCTTTGTCTCAAGGAGGAACTGGCGGGACGCCGTTAGGTTCCCGCCAGCAAAATCACATCAGGCCGCTTGGGTGGATTGAAGGCTGCGCAGAGTATGACCGTAGCCGCCCTCACTGGCATAGACGACCTCGCTCCGGGTGTCGGCGCGTGACAGGGCAGCGTTGCGATAAGGGAAGCGACCGAACTGGCGGATCACCTCGCGGTGGGCCTGCGCGTGCAGCAGGTTGTCCGCACCTGTCTGCGGCATCCGTTCAACCATCAAGCGCACGCAGCGCTCCTGATCGGCCAGATTTTCGGAATGCATCAAAGGCAGATAGAAAAACTGTCGCGCGGGCGGGTCGATCTTGAGGTCCCAGCCCTTGCAAATCGCCGATTTGGCCGCCGCAAGCGCTAAAGGGTCCAGCGAGAAGGCGCGCCCGTCATTGTTGCGGAACATGTTGCGGGAGAACTGATCAGTAACGATCAAATAGGCCAGCGCACCGGAGGGATAGGTCAGCCACAGGCTCGACCCGCCATCACGTGCGGCCTCCCATGTGGGCATGAACTGCACGCGGATCTGCGCATCGACAGCGTCATCTGCCACATACCAGCCGTCAGGGCCGATCTTGTCCAGCCAAAACTCCAGTACCTTCTCAGGACCTACCATTGCTGTATCCTCCCAGCCCGTTGGTAATAATCCGTTAAGTAAAGGACAGATCGGAACCATAGGCTACACACGAATTGCAACAAAACGGTTACAGTCAGCGCAAACATGCGGCTGAATACCCGCTTTGTTTCCTTTCGGTGGCAAGAACCCGCCAGCAGAGCGCGAAAGAGGCTAGCTCTGCTCCCTGTCGGCCTCTCCTTCCAGCTCTGTCTCGATCGCATATTCCTGTGCGATTTCCATCGCCACGGCCGTTGCGGTGGGTGCCATGGCCACATAGGCACCGGTCTGGTCGGAAACGGGTGCTGCGCGCACGGTCGAGCGGTAGATCGCATAGACAACCAGCACGGCAAAAAGGATGCCCGTAAACAGGTAGAACCCGCCCGGCCCGAGCGAGGTGCCCATCATCCAGCCCGTGATTACAGGACCCAGGATCGCCCCCAGCCCGTTGATGAACAACAGCCCGCCCGACGCGGCGGCCATATCATCATGCTGCAAGAAGTCGTTGGTATGCGCGATCAGCAGGGAATAGAGCGGGTTTGCCATGCCGCCGATGACGAAGGACGACACCAGCAGCAGGTAGAACACATCGCCCAGCAGCATCCCCATTATACATCCCGCGCCGCCAATGATGGAGACAACAATGATAAGATGACGCCGGTCCATCCGGTCGGAAATCCACCCGATGGGATATTGCAGCACAACCGCGCCCACAAAGAACGTCGCCACAAAGGTCGAGATTTGCGCCACGCTCAAGCCCGCTTCGGCGCCGTAAACCGACGACATGCCGAACTGCGCGGAAAAGATACCGCCCAGCAGGAACATGCCCACACAGCCCAGAGGCGAAAAGCCGTAGAGCTCGCGCAGGCTCATCGGTTTGGTGCTGTCAAAGGCGGGGGTCGGGCTGATCGACAACAGGATGGGTGTTACCGCAATGCTCACCAATACAGACGGGATCACAAACAGCACGAAGCCGCCCGGATCGGCCGTCAACAGCAGCGCCTGTGCAGCCACAATCCCCAGCGTTTGCACAATCATATAGAGCGACAGTGCCTGCCCGCGATTGGAGTTATCCGCCGCGTTGTTGAGCCAGCTTTCCGCTGTGACATAGACCGCCGAGAAACAGAACCCGATGAGCACACGGCCCAGCGTCCAGACAATGATATTGGGGAAAGTCGGATAGACGATCATCACCGCAGAGATGGCGGAGGCAAGTGCCGCAAACACCCTCACATGCCCGACGCGCTTGATCATCCGGGGCGCAAGACGTGATCCGCCCAGAAAGCCCAGAAAATAGGCCGACATCACGATCGACATGCCGAATGTGCCAAAGCCCTCGATGTCGCCGCGTATACCCAGCAGGGTGCCCTGCATACCATTGCCCAGCATCAACAGGAACATACCGAAGAGGAGCGCCCATGCGCTGGAGAGGACCTGTATCATAGTGCTGCGGTTCCTTTGGTTGCGAGTCACCCCTATCGCGCAGCGTAGCCACACGAGGGATCAAATGCGACGGGTTCAGTCGCTTTTGCGCGCCGGTATCAGCAGTGAGGCGTCACCGTAAGAGAAGAATCGATATTTTTCGTGTATCGCATGGGAATATATCGTGCGTATGACATCAGGTCCCATCAGCGCCGAGACCAGCATCATCAGGGTCGAGCGCGGCAGGTGGAAATTGGTCATCAGCGCATCGGCCACATTAAAGCGGAAACCGGGGGTGATGAAAATGTCCGTATCACCCTCCCAGGGCGCAATCGCGCCGCCCTGCCCTGCGGTCTCGATCAGGCGGAGTGCCGTTGTGCCAACGGGGATTACGCGCCCGCCTGCGGCTTTGGTAGCGGCAATCTCGGAGGCGGCCTGCGCGCTGACCTGCCCCCATTCGGCGTGCATCTTGTGGTCCGTGATGTCGTCGACCTTGACCGGCAGAAAGGTGCCCGCGCCCACGTGCAGCGTCACATAGGTGAACTCCACGCCCATGGCGCGCAGCGTCTCCAGCAGCGCCGCATCGAAGTGCAGAGACGCGGTGGGGGCGGCGACCGCGCCTGCGTGTTTGGCCCAGACCGTCTGGTAGTCGGTTTTGTCGCGCGCATCGGCGGGGCGTTTGGCCGCGATATAGGGCGGCAGCGGCATGGCACCTGCGGCATTGAGCGCGGCATCGAAATCATCGCCCGTCAGGTTGAAGCGCAAATAGGCCAGCCCGTCACCGATCCCCTCGAACGTGGCACGCAGGGTGTCGGAAAACACGATCTCTTCGCAGGGTTTGAGCTTTTTCAGCGGCTTGACCAGCGCAGACCATACCCCCGCATCCGCTTGGGGCTCCAGCAACGTCGCTTCGATCTTGGCGGCAACGGGGCCTTGGGTGCTGTCGCGGTGACGCAGACCGGACAGGCGCGCGGGGATCACCCGCGTGTCATTCAGCACCAGACGGTCCCCCGCACGCAGCCATTGTGTAAGGTCAGACACATGCGCGTCATGAATGTCCGCGCCCTCCGCCACCAGCAGGCGCGCGGAGGTGCGCGGCTGTGCGGGACGCACGGCGATCAGGGCGTCAGGCAGGTCAAAATCAAAATCACTGAGTTTCATGAGGCCAGCCCCTATCGGCGTTCAGGTTCCCGTTCAACGGTGTTTTTCTGCGCTGGCTCACCCTGCGGCAGGGTTTCGCCTTCCACGGTCGGCACTTCGGTCTTGGGACCACGGAACACGTCGCGCAAGCCGCCGGGTGCCAAAACCGACAGCGGATTGATAGACACTTTGGGTGCTTTGGCAGAGCCGCCGAGGCTGTAGTTGAAGCCCAGCAACCCCTCGCCCTTGCGCGTCAGCAGCGACCCGATACCGTTGAGCAGATAGACCGGCGTGATCACGCCCTGCAGGGCGATCTGGCCCGTGTCGGTGGCGAAAACCCCGTCCGCCGACAGGCCAAGAGACGCACCCGTGGCGCTGCCGCGGCTGAGGGTGATGCGGTTCGGCGTCAGGCGGAATTCGGCCTCGACCTCGTCGAAATAGATGCCGTCGCCGTTCATCTCGTTGACCAGCCCGACGACAGAGATTGCGTTGACAAGGGCCGCCATCGCGGGCGCGTCCTTGATCGAAACACCCCCGATCTTGAGCCGCCCGTCATAGGCACCGCCCGATCCCACAGGGATCAGCGACAGGTCAAGCGATCCACCAACCGCCTGCTGCAAGAGCCCTGCCGAGCGTAGCACGCCGCCCGCGTCAGCGGAGGTCAGGCGCACCGCCGTGCGGCCGCCCTGCGCAACCACGCGGCCCGAGACGCCCGTGCGGCCGTTTACGCGCGCCTCGAACGGGCCGTCGATGCCGCCGGTGGTTCGGAACGTCCCCGCCAGACCCTGAAGCCACATGGTATCGGTGATTTGCAGACGGTCGAGGGTGACTTTCATCGGCGGTGCAGGCGGGCCAGAGGTCCCTCCTCCGCCACTGCCAAATTGTGCCGAGCGCAGATCCAACCGCCCCCCGCGCACCACCACTTGCGGCGCACGGCCCGCGCCCTGCCCGACCAATGCCGCGCTTACATCCAGCCATTTGCCCACGCGCAGGCTGTCAACTTCCATTGCCTCAAGCCCGCCGGAGGCAGCGAGCCGGATGCTACCGCGCGCCTCCAGCCCTGCGCCGGAGAGCGAGATTGCAGTGACCGCAGGGGAAGCCCCCAGCCGGATATTCATATCGAGCGCCCCACGCGCGCCACTGCTTTTGCGCCAGCCCAGTTGCGGGATCGCAAGAGTGGCGCCGGCAAGATCTGAGCGCAGGGTCATACGTGGCGCCTGGCCTTTCTGGAAATCAATGCCGATGTCGGCACGCGCGGAGCCGTCCAGCATCCCGTCGGGCAAGGCGATGTTAAACGCCGCAAGTGCCTGCGGGGTGATCTGGGCCGTACCGCGCAGGGTGCTTTGGTCCGCGCCCTCCCCAAGAGGCTGTTGCCAACGGCCGTTGAACGGGACCCCGTCCAGCGTGCCTGCTCCCTCGATCGTGACGGCCGTGTTGCTGGCCACCACCGCCATGCGCTGCGATTGCAGTGTGCGCCCCTTGATCAGCCGGTCGCTCCTGACATCGAGCACATCCGCCGTCACATCGAATTCGACCGCCTTCGGGCCGCTTCCGCGTTTGAGCGGGAAAGCCAGAGTGCCCGAGGCCACCACAGCGCCCTCGCCCAGATCAAAAGGCAGGTTGGCGCGGCTCATCACCGCCATGGGGGGCTGGTCCAGCGCCCAAAGTGCTGCGGTCGCGGACGCGCGCGCGTTGAGGCGCACGATCGCCGGAGCGCCATCTTTGACTGTCACGTCGGGGATGATAAAGGCCGAGCGTTCGACCTGCACCGCACCGCCAGCGCCCGCCTCCACCACGCCTTCGTCCAGCGAGACCACCAGCCGCGTACCATCCAGGCTGACGTGACCGCTGGCGCGGGTCATCGGCGGCAGGGTTTTCAGAAACCGCGCACGCGCCTCCGCAAACTCAAGCCCAAGATAGATGCGCCGTTTTTGCTTTGGGTCGATCCGCAGGGCAAAGTCGACGTCGCTCAAGGACGCTGCAAACAGGTTCTCGTCCAGCCATTTACGGGTCTTGAAACCTGCCGCGTTTTGCGGCCAAAGCTCGAGAATGCGCGCAGGCTCAATCGCGTCGGTGCGTGCGTCCATGGACACCTGCCAGCCCTTGGGTGTTGCGTCCAAATGCCCGAAGGCATGATGTGTCTGGCCGCGATCGAACAAATCAAGACGTCCAATGTCAAGCCGGAAAGGCTTGGTCTGCAAACGGAAATCCAGCTCGGCACTATCAAGGCCAACCGGTTGCGGATAAAGGCCCATCGGATTGGCGCTTAACTGCGTAAGGCGGAACTGGCCAACCATCGCCTCCAGTGTGCCTGTGCGAAGGCCGGTCAGAGTGGCCGTGCCTTCGGCGCGTGCGGTGACCCATTTGCTGACAACGGACAATTCGTCGAACTGCACCAGACCGAGGGCAGAATCATAAGAAAAATAGCTGCGCGCAGCGTCGAAGGGGATCGGGGTGGTGCCGTCATTGGGCTGCACCACGCCTGCGCCGATCTGCAAGGTAGCGCTGAGCGGGGCCAGCGTGCCGTCGGACCGCACGCCCGAACGAAGCGCGCCCGATATCGGCGCCCGCAACGCGCCCATCCATGCAAAAGCGGGGCTTTGAGTGGCAATATCGCCCGCCGAGACATTATCAATGCGCAGACCAAACTGCGCCTCCGTCTGGCCTATGGCACTATTATAGCTGGCCGCCAGCGTGGTGACGCCCGGCCCCTCGCCCAGCAGCGCCAGATCAGCATTCACCAGCAGCGCGCCATCCTTGCGTTCACCAATCAGGCGGCCCCCGTCGAGGGTAAAGGCCTGCTCGGCCCGCTGATCTATATACTGAAGCGTCAGGCCGCGCATCTCCGCGTGCTCCAGCGCCGCAAGACCCGGTTGCTGCAAGATGGTGTCAATCTGGGCGACAAGATCGCCAGGCGTGCGGGCCGGACTTGATCCCTCAGGTTGGCGCACACCGAGTGCGGTCTGGATGGCCAAAGACCCGTCTGGCGCGCGCACAAGTGTCGCAAAAACACCCCGCAAAGCGACTTCGGCGGGCTGTGCCTTGCCATGCCGCAGTGCCGCCATCGAAAACCGCACCCGCGCTTCTGAGAACCGGATGACCTCGGCACCGCCGGGCGTGGTCACTACGACATCGCGCAGACGCATGCGGGGGCGCCAGCCTTCCTCCATGAGCAGGCGCAATTCACCAAAGCTGATTTTGACCTGCGGGAATTCCTCTTCCAGACGCTGCTCGATCCGCGCCTCGACCCAACCGGGCATCACAACGGGGCGGTCATAGAAGAAGTAGACGGCACCCACCGCGATCACCATTCCCAGCACCAGAAGCGACCACATCGCGTTGAAAAGCCCGATCGACAGCATCAACAGCCCGCGCTTGCGGCGCGAGCGCGGTTTGCGCGGGGTGGCGTCTTGCTCGGGCGGGGGGGTGTCTGCCATCTGGTTCCGGTCACTGGCGAAGGATGCAAATTCAATGCGCCGCAGGGTTGGACATTTGCGCCGCTGCTCTACTATGACAGAGGTTCGCGGCCTGTCCAAGGCCGTGCCCTTCACACTCTGGAGATACATATGCCCGACCTGAACCAGCCTGCACCCGATTTCACCCTGCCTGTCACCGGAGGCGGCGAGATTACGATGTCCGCGCTGAAAGGCGCGCCGGTCGTGCTGTTTTTCTATCCGCGCGACGACACGCCTGGCTGCACGACGGAAAATATCGGGTTTTCTGCCCAAAAAGAAGCGTTCGAGGCGGCTGGCGCCAAGGTCTTCGGAATTTCGCGCGACACAATGGCCAAGCACGAGAAATTCGCCGCCAAACACGACCTGACCGTGCCACTGCTGTCAGACGAGGAAGGCAATGTGACCGAGGCCTATGGTGTCTGGGTGGAGAAGAACATGTACGGCAAGAAGTCTATGGGGATCGAGCGCGCGACCTATCTGGTTGATGCCGAAGGCAAGGTTGCCCGGATCTGGCGCAAGGTCAAAGTGGCAGGCCACGTGGAAGAGGTACTGGACGCGGTGCGCGCCCTATGATGCCGCTGGCCGAGATGGCGGTGGCGGTATTGAACACAGCTGACGGGCGCGCGAAGACAGCACTGTCACATCAATACGCTGCCGAATGGCGCGCAGCGCGCAGCGATGGTAGCCATCCGCCCATCGGCCAGGCCACGCCGCCCCTGCAACCCGCGCGCCCCGCAACACCTGAATTGCTCAGCCCGCGGGACGTGCCGCAGCGTAAACCCGGCACGCCCGAGGGCCGGATCGCCCTTATGCACGCTGTGGCGCATATAGAGTTGAACGCGGTCGATCTGCATTGGGACATCATCGCCCGGTTTACAGATGTGCAAATGCCCATCGGTTTCTATGACGACTGGGTTAAGGCGGCCGATGAGGAATCCAAGCATTTCAACCTGATGTGCGATTGCCTTGAGGCAGCAGGCAGCCATTACGGCGCCCTGCCCGCCCATGCCGGCATGTGGCGCGCCGCTGAAGATACGGTGGATGACTTCATGGGTCGGCTTGCGGTGGTGCCGATGGTGCTGGAAGCGCGCGGTCTGGATGTAACCCCCGGCATGATCAAGATATTCAAACAGGCCAAGGCGGATCAGGCGGTGGCGGCGCTGGAGGTGATCTATGCCGAGGAGGTGCATCACGTCTCCTATGGCTCCAAATGGTTCCATTTCCTGTGCGGCAGGGATGCGCTGGACCCCACACCAAAGTTCCATGCGCTCGTCCGGCAGTATTTCCACGGGCAACTCAAGCCGCCCTTCAATGAAGAAAAGCGCGCCGAAGCGGGAATCCCGCCGGATTTCTACTGGCCCCTCACGCAGGAACGCTGATTTTTGTTCCCAAGTTGCAGCAGCATAGGCGGTTTCTCGCCCATTTAATGCCCATTCCGGCAGCTATCCGTCATGAGCGCCCTGAAGGGTTGCCCGACGGGACCGTGAAAGTTATTGCAATTTTGTTAACGGATTTGTGAGGGACACACGTTTCTGTTTCGGGACCTAAAGGAATGAATAGACGTGCGTACAAAGCTCGCGATTAGAACAAACGCGTTTCTGGAGAAACATTTTCCCGAACGTCGCGTATTTTTGAAATCAGACAATGACACACGGTTCATCCGTCTGAGACCGGTCACACAATTGATCGCGCTGACGGGATCTGCGGCGCTGGTGGCCTGGGCCATTGTAGCAACCGCGATCATCCTGATGGACAGCATCGGCTCCGGTAACTTCCGCGAGCAGGCCAAACGTGATCAGCGCACCTATCAGGCGCGCCTCAACGATCTGAGTTCGCAGCGCGACAGCCGGGCGACAGAAGCGTTGGCAGCGCAGGAACGTTTCAACGCCGCCCTCGCGCAGATTTCAGTGATGCAATCGGAATTGCTGAGCTCCGAGACGCGCCGTCGCGAGCTGGAAACCGGCATTGACGTCATCCAGTCCACCCTGCGCAACACGATGAAAGACCGTGAAGCCGCACGCAGCCAGGTGGCGATGCTGCAATCCGAAGAGGGCGGTGCCGTGCAGATTGCAGCCAGCACCGCGCCGATGGATTTTCTGGCCGACGCGCTGGCCCGCACCGCGCAGGAGCGTGATCAGGTCATCCTCGATTCGCAGGACGCCCTTCTGGAAGCCGATGCGCTGAACCAGAAGATTGCAGAGATGCAGGAGCAGAACGATGCGATCTTCCGCCAGCTGGAAGAAGCGATGACCGTTTCTGTGGCCCCTCTGGACCGGATGTTCCGCGCGGCGGGTATGCCGACCGAGCGGATGCTGGACACTGTGCGCCGCGGCTATTCCGGTCAGGGCGGCCCACTGACCCCGCTCAGCTTTACCACACGCGGCGAGACACCTTCGGCTGATACACTGCGCGCAAACCGCCTGATCAACCAGATGGACCGTCTGAACCTCTACCGTCTGGCAGCCTCGAAAGCGCCGTTTGCGAATCCCGTAAAGGATTCGTTCCGCTTCACTTCGCAGTTCGGCTTTCGCCGTGATCCCAAGACCGGCGGGCGGCGGATGCACTCGGGTGTCGATTTTGCCGCAGGTATGGGCACGCCTCTCTATGCAACAGCGGACGGTGTTGTGACCCACGCCGGTTGGGGCTCAGGATATGGACGTCTTGTCAAAATCCAGCATGAGTTCGGGATCGAGACACGCTATGCGCACATGTCAAAAATGCGCGTGAAGGTCGGTCAAAGAGTATCGCGTGGCGACAGGATTGGTGATATGGGTGCATCAGGACGGGTCACCGGCGTGCATCTTCACTATGAAGTCCGCGTTGGTGGTAAGGCCGTTAACCCAATGATCTATATCAAGGCAGCAAACGATGTTTTCTAAGAGCAAAATCAATGACCCGGCCCCAAGTGGTGCGGAATCACAAAAACCCGCAGCTCCTTCCTCTTCGGCTGCTCCTGCTGTGCCACCGCAGAAACCAAACGAGTTCAAGGCAAGCGCACCCAAAGCAAAGCCACCAGCCTCGGTTCTGTCCGCTGACCTTCATGTGACTGGCAACATGAAAACCACCGGCGATATTCAGGTCGAGGGAACTGTTGAAGGCGACATCCGCGCGCACCTGCTGACCATCGGCGAGACGGCGACCATCAAGGGCGAAGTCATTGCCGATGATGTGGTGATCAACGGCCGTATCGTGGGCCGTGTACGCGGTCTCAAGGTCCGGCTGACCTCCACTGCCCGCGTCGAAGGCGATATCATCCACAAGACCATCGCGATCGAGAGCGGTGCGCACTTTGAAGGCTCTGTGCAGCGTCAGGATGACCCGCTGAACCCGGGCGCCAAAGCGGTGCCAGCGCAAAAGGCAAACCCTGCGTCGTAAAGCTTGAGACCGCTAAAATTATAGAACGCCGCAGGTTTTGCCCGCGGCGTTCTGTGTTTTCCGGGAGTGGATTGGTGAGGGCTAGACCCGAACGGCTGCGACGACCCAGAGGGAGTTATTGCCCCCCCAAAGGCCCAGTTCACGTTCGAAAATAGTAGCACGACGCGTCTAAACAATAAAATTTCTATTGGGGTGGTCACAGTTAACGTCCGTACTTTGGTCGATGAGATTCAAAGATATCCCCGTTTCATGGCGCATCAGTAGCTGCGCCTCCTTCATTTTCAGAACAGGTCTTGCGGTTAGATAACACTCTTTCGATACCTTTGCTGAACGCCTCATATTGTGACCTTCACGCAGGCCATAAAGCGCGCTCATAGCCTGATCTCCCGGGAAAAAGCTCTCACATTCCAAGCCCTCGGCCCAAACGATGTGATGCCTCTCCAACAGCAGATGAACATAGCAAATGCGCGCCTCCGGAACGATCCGGATATCGCAGTCATTGACGCAGGCTTTTGCCGGAACGAATACTTCGTCAACTCCAAAGTAGTACTGCACATGGGGTGACTTTATCAAAACCCGGTGCTGCTGTGACAGGCGCACCCGCGCAGTGTTTCCAATTGCTCCTTGATCGAACACTACCGGCGCGTTCTCTCCTTTTGCGGCACAAAGCCGTTGCCCCGCCCAAACAACCGCAACATCTCCATCATCTTTGGTCGTTACGAGGTCACCCGACTGAAATGTGCCAGCAGCCTTGGATCCTTCGGGGGTTCTGATCCGTGTGTCCGAAGCAAAGCAGACAAATCTGTGATCATAGGACGGGTTCGTGTCCTGGGTATAGAACTCCGGCTCTGCTGAAGGATTGTAGTTGTCTGCATACCAACTCTCGAGATCAAAGCCTGGTGTCCAGATGAGCTGGGCAGGATCACCGTTTTCATCAACACCGTCAAAAACAACGATCCCGGTGCCAGCGCCGCCTGGAGAAGGGTCAGAGCGGACAACCACAGCGCCTTGAACCGAGCCGCCGCCACCTTGTCCGCCCCACGTTATATCATAAGTGTCGCCCAGTTCGAAAAGCCTCGGGTCGCTATCTCCTTCTTTGGTTGTGATGAACAGATCTTTGGATCCCTGCGGAGGGTTGTCAAATCTTGAAGAGTTTGCAGAGGTACCAACATTAACACCTGTCGACACAGCAAACTCATTATCCACACCTGCGATTGTAAATGGCATTTTTACCCCTTTAGCTCATGGGGTTATCGCAAGAATTCTCTAAGTGACCGTTAAGTGAAGTATAATATTTCACTCACTTTCAGGAAATCGCTGTCGTTGTGGAATTCAAGCTCTGGATATCGTCCTAGAGCTACATTCGCGAACGGTAGCAGAGTCCGCATGGCTATGATTCACCCTGCTTATAAACAAGAGCCGTTGCCCTACATAAATCCAAACAAAAAAGGCGCCCCCTGAGGTGCGCCTTTTCCTTAGCATTTTTTAATGCGTCTTAGTCGGTCACAGTCACCGACTTCATCACATCCGGCTGGCCGATCACAAGGCCGTTGGCACCTGTCCCGCGCTTGATTGCGTCGACGATGTCCTGACCGTCCGTGACACGACCAACGACCGTGTACTGGCCGTCCAGAAATGGGGCGGCGTCGAACATAATGAAGAACTGGCTGTTGGCAGAGTCGGGGCTTTGTGACCGCGCCATGCCAACAACACCTTTTTCAAACGACACGTCCGAGAACTCCGCCGGCAGATCGGGCAGATCGGAGCCGCCGGTGCCCGCACGACGCAGGTCCTGGCCCATGCGGCCGTTCTCGACATCACCGGTTTGCGCCATGAAGCCGTCGATGACGCGGTGGAACACCACGCCGTCGTATTTGCCATCAGCCGCCAACGCAGTGATCTGGGCGACATGCTTGGGCGCGACATCTTCCAGCAAATCCACAGTGATCGTGCCATTGGCTTCGCCTTCGACCACGATCTCGAGACCCGATGCAAAGGCGGAGCCTGCGAGAAGGGTAGCAACCAGCCCGCCTGCGAGTGCGTTACGCATCGGCGGCAACCTTGACGCTGATCATACGGTCGGGGTTGGCCGGTGGCTCGCCCTTTGCAATAGCATCCACGTGCTCCATGCCGGAGATCACCTGACCGTAGACCGTGTATTGGCCGTTCAGGAAATCATTGTCCTTGAAGCTGATGAAGAACTGGCTGTTGGCCGAGTTGGGGTTTGCAGAACGTGCCGCACCGAGCGAGCCGCGCGCGTGCGGGATCTTGGAAAATTCTGCTGGCACATCCGGGTGCTCTGACCCACCGGTGCCTGCGGCGCGGGGGTTATAGTCTTTCTCCATGTTGGCGTGCTGCACATCGCCGGTCTGGGCCATAAAGCCGTCGATGACGCGGTGGAAGGCCACGTTGTCATAGGCGCCTGCACGGGCCAACGTTTTCATACGCTCGACGTGCTGGGGGGCCACATCCGGCAAAAGCTGGATGGTGACGGTGCCGCCTTTCAGCTCCATCAGGATGGTGTTTTCGGGGTCTTTGATCTCGGCCATGGGGGCGCTCCTTCTGAATTCTTGGCTCTTACCTAAGCCGCAGAGGCACAATTGCCAAGTCGGAGGATTGACCCTAGGCAAGATAACCGCAAAACAGCGCTTAACTTTGATTGTAGATGACGGGAATCCGAAACATGGGCTGGAAATCACTGGACGACATGGACCTGCACGGCAAGCGCGTTCTGGTGCGGGTGGACATCAACGTCCCCGTAGAGAAAGGCGAAGTAACCGACGCCACGCGGATCGAGCGGATTGTTCCCACGGTGCATGATATCTTGTCCAAAGGCGGCACGCCGATCCTGCTGGCGCATTTTGGCCGGCCCAAGGGCAAGGTCAATCTGGACATGAGCTTGCGACAGGTCCTCCCTGCCCTGCGCCGCGCGCTGATGCGGTCGGTCGCGTTGGTAGAGACGTTGGACGCGGCAGAGCATATGACGGCAGAGGTGGCCGCCGCCGAGGTGGTGTTGATCGAGAACATACGTTTTCACAAGGGCGAGGAAGCCAACGACCCCGATTTTGCCGCCCGTCTGGCGCGGATCGGTGACGTATATTGCAATGATGCGTTCTCTGCTGCCCACCGCGCCCACGCCTCCACCGAGGGGGTAGCGCACCACCTGCCCTCCTGTGCGGGCCGTCTGATGCAGGCGGAGCTGTCGGCGCTGGAAGCGGCCTTGTCCAAGCCCGAGCGCCCTGTGGGTGCTGTAGTGGGCGGGGCCAAGGTTTCGACCAAGATCGCGCTGCTGGAGAACCTCGTGAACCGGCTGGACCTGCTGGTGATCGGCGGCGGGATGGCCAACACGTTTCTGGTGGCCCAGGGCGCGCAGCTGGGCGCGTCGCTGTGCGAGGCTGATTATCTGGACACCGCGCGTGATATCATGGCGCAGGCCGAAAAAGCCGGGTGCCGCGTGTTGCTGCCCGTGGACGGGCTGGTGGCGCGTGCGTTCAAGGCGGGTGCTGACTATGATGTAGTGCCACTGGGCGCGGATACCGTGCTTGAGCCTGACCAGATGGTGCTGGATGCGGGCCCCGAGACGGTCGCACTAGTCGAGGTCGCCTTTGCCAATCTCAAGACGCTGATTTGGAACGGACCGATGGGCGCATTCGAGATTGCCCCTTTTGACACGGCCACAGTTGCGACAGCGCTTTGCGCTGCTGCCGCGACACGTGACGGTGCGCTGATTTCGGTAGCAGGGGGCGGCGATACGGTTGCAGCACTCAATCAGGCCGGCGCGGCCGACGATTTCACCTATATCTCCACGGCGGGCGGTGCGTTTCTGGAGTGGATGGAAGGCAAGACCCTGCCCGGCGTCGCTGCACTCGGGGGCTGAGCGGCACCCGCACCATCTGCGGACTCTTTTACGGATATGCGAATCAGGGGATTCACATGGCCGTCCCTCTATGGCATAGTAGTTTGACCGCCCGGCAAGAGGCGGCACAGACGGCAGTTTTCAGGTATCACTCCCGAGGCACACACAACCATGACCAAACCCGCGTTCGGCCCCATATTGTTCTTCGCAATCTCCTTTGCGCTGAGTCTTTATTTCATGTTTGCAGCAGTGCAGGGTGATTTCGGGCTGTTCCGCCGCGCCGAGATTCTGGCCGAAGCGGATGTGATGCGCGAGCAGCTGGCGCAGGTGCGTACCGATGTCGCGCGGATGGAGAACCTGACCCATCGCCTTTCCGACGATTATCTGGATCTGGATCTGCTGGACGAGCAGGCGCGCACGGTGCTGGGCATGGTCCGTACGGACGAGATTGTGATCCGCTAAGGTCGGCGCGCGCAGCCGCCGGCAGCAATTTGCAAAGTTCCCTCGCCATCCGGCTTCGAATCTCTTATGATATAGTTTAACGCTAAACTATATATGCGCAGGGTGAACTGCGCCGTCTGGAGGACTGCCCTATGGCTGCCAAAAAACCGAGCGCGAAATCAACCGCCCCGAACGTATCGCCGGAAGAGTTGAAAGCCTATTACCGTGACATGCTTCTGATCCGACGTTTCGAGGAAAAGGCGGGCCAGCTCTACGGGATGGGTCTGATCGGCGGTTTCTGCCACCTCTATATCGGGCAGGAAGCGGTTGTTGTGGGTCTCGAGGCAGCGGCGGAAGAAGGCGACAAGCGGATCACTTCCTACCGCGATCATGGACACATGCTGGCCTGCGGTATGGATCCGAATGGCGTAATGGCCGAGCTTACGGGCCGCGAAGGGGGATACTCCAAGGGCAAGGGCGGCTCGATGCACATGTTCTCCAAGGAGAAGCATTTCTACGGCGGTCACGGGATCGTGGCGGCACAGGTGCCGCTGGGTGCCGGTCTGGCATTTGCAGACAAATACAAAGAGAACGGGCGCGTAACCTTTACCTATTTCGGTGACGGTGCGGCGAACCAGGGTCAGGTTTATGAAGCCTTCAACATGGCCGCCCTTTGGAATCTGCCCTGCATCTTTGTGATCGAGAACAACCAGTATGCGATGGGCACATCGCAGCAGCGCTCCACCTCCAGCGCCGAGATTTACGAGCGCGGGAAGGCGTTTGGTATCCCGGGCGAGGCTGTGGATGGCATGGACGTGCTGGCCGTAAAAGCAGCGGGCGAGACAGCCGTGGCGCACTGTCGCTCCGGCAAAGGCCCCTATATTCTGGAAATCAAGACCTACCGCTACCGCGGCCACTCGATGTCCGATCCCGCGAAATACCGCACACGCGAGGAAGTGCAGAAAATGCGCGACGAGCGCGACCCGATCGAGGCTGTGCGCACGATGCTTCTGACAGGAAAGCACGCGTCCGAGGATGACCTGAAGGCGATCGATAAGGAGATCAAAGGCATCGTCAACGAGAGCGCCGAGTTTGCCAAAGACAGCCCCGAGCCGCATCTCGACGAGCTGTGGACCGATATATACGCAAAAGAAATCCCGCAGGAGGCTTGAGACATGGCTACTGAAATACTGATGCCCGCCCTGAGCCCCACCATGGAAGAAGGCACGCTGGCCAAATGGCTGGTGAAAGAAGGCGATACCGTCAAGTCCGGCGATATCATGGCCGAGATCGAGACTGACAAGGCGACGATGGAATTCGAAGCTGTTGACGAAGGTGTGGTCGGCAAAATCCTGATCGAGGAAGGCACAGAAGGCGTGAAAGTAAATACCGCCATCGCGATCCTGCTGGAAGAAGGCGAGGATGCGTCGGCAATGACGGAGGCCAAATCCGAGCCTGCCAGCGCGCCCGTGCCTGCGGACAAGGAACAATCCTCCGAGACCGCGCCTGCTGCCGGCATGAAGCACCCCGAGCCAGAGGTCGACGTAACGCCCGACTGGCCCGAGGGAACCAAGCTCAAGCAACAGACGGTCCGCGAGGCCCTGCGCGACGGCATGTCCGAGGAAATGCGCCGCGACGGCGATGTGTTCATCATGGGCGAGGAAGTCGCCGAGTATCAGGGAGCCTACAAGATCACCCAAGGAATGCTGGACGAGTTCGGATCCAAGCGTGTGATCGACACGCCGATCACCGAGCACGGCTTTGCCGGTATCGGTGTGGGTGCGGCTTTTGGCGGGCTGAAGCCGATTGTGGAATTCATGACGTTCAACTTCGCCTTGCAGGCGATGGACCACATCCTCAACTCGGCGGCCAAGACGCTGTACATGTCGGGCGGGCAGATGGGAGCACCTATGGTGTTCCGTGGCCCCAACGGCGCTGCCGCGCGTGTGGGTGCCCAGCACTCTCAGGACTTCGCGGCATGGTTCATGCAGGTACCGGGCCTGAAGGTGGTGATGCCTTACTCCGCCTCCGACTACAAAGGCCTTATGAAGACCGCGATCCGCGATCCCAACCCTGTTATTTTCCTTGAGAACGAGATCCTCTACGGGCGGTCCTTTGATGTGCCCGATCTGGAGGATTACACGGTGCCGTTCGGCAAGGCGCGCATCTGGCGGACCGGCGACGATGTGACCATCGTGAGCTTTGGCATCGGGATGACCTATGCGCTGGAGGCGGCGGACAAGCTGGCCGAGGACGGCATCAAGGCCGAAGTGATCGATTTGCGCACCCTGCGCCCGATGGACACTGCCGCGATCCTCAAATCGGTAAAGAAAACCAACCGTCTTGTGACGGTAGAGGAAGGCTGGCCACAAGGCAGCGTCGGCAGCTACATCAGCTCGGTCGTGATGCAGGAGGCGTTTGATTATCTGGATGCCCCCGTGATCTGCTGCACCGGCAAGGACGTACCGATGCCCTATGCCGCAAATCTGGAAAAACATGCGCTGGTCACCACTGCCGAGGTGATCGAGGCCGTGAAAAAAGTAACCTACAAGTAAGGAGCGGACGACATGCCTACAGAAATCCTCATGCCCGCCCTCTCCCCCACCATGGAAGAAGGCACACTGGCCAAATGGCTGGTCAAGGAGGGCGATACTGTGTCGTCCGGCGACGTGATGTGCGAGATCGAGACAGACAAGGCGACGATGGAATTCGAAGCCGTGGATGAAGGGGTGATCGGCAAGATCCTCGTGGCCGAAGGCACCGAAGGGGTGAAGGTCAACGCCGCTATCGCCGTGCTACTGGAAGAGGGCGAAAGTGCAGATGACATCGGCGAGGCGTCCGCGCCCAAGGTCGAGGCCTCCAGCAATGCAGCCCCCGCAAAGGCCTCCGACAAAACAGCTCCCGCCAAAGGACATGGACGTGGTGAGACAGATGCCACCCCTGCGCCAGCAGCCGGAAACAAGGCCGACGGCAGCCGCATCTTCGCTTCACCACTGGCACGCCGTATCGCCGAGCAGAAAGGTCTGGATCTGGCGGAGATCAAAGGCTCCGGTCCCCATGGCCGCATCGTGAAGGCCGACGTAGAAGGTCTTTCGAAGTCCGACGCGCCAAAAGCTGATGCAACTCCGGCAGCCACCGCGCCTGCCAAAGCCGCGCCGACAGGCCCGTCGGGCGATGCTATCACCAAGATGTACGAGGGCCGCGAATACGAGGAAATCACCCTCAACGGCATGCGCAAAACCATCGCCGCACGCCTCACCGAGGCCAAGCAGACCGTGCCGCATTTCTACCTGCGCCGTGACATCCAACTGGATGCGCTAATGGCGTTCCGCGCTCAGCTCAATAAACAACTTGAGCCGCGCGGCGTGAAGCTGTCTGTCAATGACTTCATCATCAAGGCCTGCGCGCTGGCTCTGCAACAGGTGCCCGATGCCAATGCAGTTTGGGCAGGCGACAAGGTTTTCAAACTCAAACCTTCCGATGTGGCCGTCGCTGTCGCTATCGAAGGCGGCCTGTTCACACCGGTATTGAAAGACGCCGAGATGAAATCGCTCTCCGCGTTAAGTGCAGAAATGAAGGATCTCGCCACGCGCGCCAAAGACCGCAAACTAGCCCCCCATGAGTATCAGGGCGGCAGTTTTGCGATCTCCAATCTTGGCATGTTCGGCATCGACAACTTCGACGCGGTCATCAACCCGCCTCACGGCGCGATCCTCGCTGTGGGTGCAGGAGTCAAGAAACCCGTTGTGAAAGCAGACGGAGAGCTGGGCGTGGCCATCGTAATGTCCGTGACCCTTTCAGTCGATCACCGCGTCATCGATGGCGCATTGGGTGCCGAACTCCTCAACTCAATCAAGGACAATCTCGAAGCCCCTATGATGATGCTTGCCTGATATTTCTTTTGGCCCCAAATATCCCGGGGAGTTTGAGGGGCAGAGCCCCTCATTGCCGCCGCTGATGTGAGGCCACATATCTGAAAAAGGCCGGAGCTATGCTCCGGCCTTTTTGAATTCTTCAAACGTTCAAGGAAACCCTGGACCTGGCACTCAATCCTCCCAAGGCCCAAGCATATGGTTCATAGACATTGCAGGCTGATCACAACCCGCTTCACCCACAATGCGCGCCGGGATACCCGCCACCGTCTTGCACGGAGGTACATCCTCCAGCACGACCGAACCCGCTGCGATCCGGCTGCAATGACCGATCTTGATGTTGCCCAGCACTTTGGCCCCTGCCCCGATCAATACCCCGTCACCGATCTTGGGATGACGATCCTCCTCTTCTTTGCCAGTGCCGCCCAGCGTCACTGAATGCAGCATCGAAACATTATCGCCAACCACCGCTGTTTCGCCGATCACCACGGAATGGGCGTGATCAATCATGATGCCTTTACCCATGCGTGCGCCCGGATGGATATCCACGCCAAAAATCTCCGACACCCGCATCTGGAAGAAATACGCCAGATCACGCTGACCGCGCATCCACAGGTAATGGCTGACGCGGTAGGCTTGAACGGCCTGATACCCCTTGAAATAGAGAATCGGCTGCAGCAACCGATGGCAGGCCGGATCACGATCATAGATAGCCACCAGATCGGCGCGCGCAGCGTCTACCAATCCGGGCTCGTCCGAATAGGCCTGATCCACGATCTCGCGTACCACCATCATCGACATTTCATTGGAATACAGCTTGGCTCCGATACGGTAAGATAGCGCTTTGCCGATTGAGGCATGGTGCAGGATCGTGGCATGAACAAATCCCCCGATCAGCGGCTCTGCTGCAGCGGCCTGTCGCGCATCGTATTTTATCTGGTCCCAGACTGGATCAACGGACGCTAGTTTGCTTTGGGTTTTGGCCATGAGGCTGGCTCCTTGTTCGACACTGCCCTCTTTATTTAGCACAGTTGCGCAATGTGCAAACCCGTTGATGGTCCATCCCCCGTTTTGGCGTCTCTAACGTAGACAACACAATCGCCAGACACTGCCGCATCCCTGCTGTGTCTACAGCGCCGCCAGATCGGTTCGCATAAGGCAAGGCGACAGCGCGTAAACTGCCATCGCCCCAGTGTGCATGCAACCTACGCAGGCGCTTGACGTATTTATCAGCCACATGCGCTTGCCATACTAGATGTGCGCAGAACGCGCTGCGCTCATCTAGCGGCACACAGTAAAGCGCGCGCGCCGCATGATGCAGATCACTCAATCCTGCCTGTCTCACAATCAGGTGAACTGCGCAGCGGCAAAAAGACCGGCGCCGTAAGTAGCCGAGACTTGAGCTACTTCAACGGTGAACGGCTTTTGCACCGCGTCCGCCGACTGCTCTGCCACTCCATAAACGTAAGCGGGCGCAGACAATCGGACTTCGCGGACAACAGAGGCGTTGCTGATCACCCGCAGCAGGTAGGATTCACTCTCCTCGCCGACAGGCACATCCAGCGGCTCCCAGGCGTCGCCGTCCACCCGCGTCCGGCGGATCCAGTTCAGCGATAGCCCGCCATCCGCTTGCTCGACACCCCGCAGATGGACGGGCGCATAAGGCCGCAAGCCATTGCCCTCAAAGGCACGCTGCACCTGCCGATAGGAAGGATCATCGACAGGACGCTGGGCCGGTCCGATCCGGTAGGTTTGCGACACACCGCGCAGGTTCCGGCTCATCTCGATCTGTTGCGGGACGCCGTCCAACAGCACAAACTGCGATCCGGCGGGCCAGACATCCGGCATCAGACCGTCCGACCCGGCCTGCCCGCGAAGTCTTCCGCTCAGCAGATAGGTGCGCGCGCCGATCAACTCGGCGGTGGCAAATTGAAACAGCTCCCAGTTGCCGCTGCTGCCGTCACCGATGGCCGCAAGGTTGGCCCCGCTGAGCAGTGCCGCCTCGTCCACCGATTCCAGCCGACCGCTGATAAGCCGCACCTCAAGCGCAGCACCCCGATCGATAAGGCCCGCCTGCGCGCGCTCCAATGGCCCAAGTGTGGATCCTATGATGGCGCGCAACGGCAAAACTGTATTCAGCCCGAAATTCTGCTCGGTCAGGCTGGAATAAAGCGCAACACTGCCCGGCCAGGGATTGGCACTGGCTGCGATATGCGGGGCATAGGGGACCTCGTCCCCGGTTATCAGTGGCAGATCAAGAAACAGCGGATAGACCGGCAGCGGTGCCACAAACCCTTTAATCCCCACCAATTCATCCGCCAGTGGTGCCGCCAGATAGATCTGCGGATCAATGCGCACCGCCTCGATCTGCTGGAACTCTGCCTGATCCACACGGTCCACACGGTAAAGCGAAGGCCCCTCTCCCTGATCCGGAGGCAATGACACCACATCCCCTGCGCGCACCGACATTCTCGAGGGCGGTAGGGCAAACTGCACGGACTCGCGCGCAATCCGCGCTTCGTTCAACCATCGCTCAGCCACCTGCCTACCTTCGGCGCGGGTAAGCAGCATGGTGAACTCGGTAGCCGACACCGCATGGGTTTCCTCGTCCGGCAGCACCGCCTCTTCCGAGATCACATCATAACTGGCATCCGCCTGAATGAAGCGGAGGCGCACCCGCCCGGACAGCGCGGCATCTGCCTCCCGCATCTGCACGATGGTCGCGTCCAGATCGCTGCTAACGGCGAAACTTTGCGGGTCCAGTGCCGTCTCGCGCAGACCGTTGCGCATGCGGAACGTCAACACGCCGTCACGCTCGATCGCGTCAAAACCGTAGCGGAGCATTAGTGGCTGCAGCGACGCGCGCGCATCGCCCACATCTGCCACACCGTAACCGCGCACCAGTCCATAGAGACCGTCCGTGTCCACTGCCCCCACGCCAGCGCGCGTGCAAATCTCGCGCACCACAGAGGCCAGACTGCGCGAGGACGTCCGCCCGTTAAGCCAGTGTCCCCGCGCATAGCTAGCCCCGTCGCTCCACAAATCTCGGTTGTTGGGAAAAAACGGATAGGGTCGCACATCCCACGCCCAGACGAAGGCGCGGCTCATGTCGATCATCGGCCCTGCATACTCGATGCCTTCGGGGTTGTTTTCCGGCCGCGCCCAATAGTCGATCATCGCCCGCAGATACTGCATCTGGATCAGATCATCGCGGGCTCCATCTGAAAAGCGCGGCAAGCTGCTCTCGGAGGATTTAAGGTCAAGAAACTTGTTGGGTTGGTTGGTCCCCTTGTCGATAGCGGCACAACCATATTCCGTGAACCAAACGGGCTTGAGACCCTTCAGCCAAGCGGTAGGCTCGTTCGCCCGCACGCCATCGATGCGCTCGTAATGCAGATTAGCCCACCAATTACGGATGTCCTTGTAGCGGTAAATCCACGGCTCATCATGTGCACCATCGGTGATCGGTGTGCGGATCTGCGCTTCGCGCTCCTCAACCGAACCGTAATACCAGTCGTAGCCCTCACCGCCTTCGATGTTGGATTGCAGATAGCCAAGGTTGTAGATGTCATCCCAGTCTAGCGCATCCACATGCTCCACACCGTCCCGCCAATCCGACAGCGGCATGTAGTTGTCGATGCCTATGAAATCGATGTTGTCATCCGCCCAGAGTGGATCGAGATGGAACAGACGGTCGCCGGAGCCGTCCTGCGGCTGATAGCCGAAGTACTCGCTCCAGTCGGCGGCATAGCTGATTTTCGTCTCCGGCCCCACGATGGCACGTACCTGTGCTGCAAGATCAATAAACGCCGCCACCGCTGGAAAACTGTTACGCGCGTCGCGGATCTGGGTCAGGCCACGCATCTCGGAGCCGATGCAGAAGGCATCCACGCCCCCCGCCGCCTTGCACAGCGCAGCGTAATGCAGGATGAACCGTGTCAGCGTCCACTCCTGCGGGCCGGAATAGGTGACAGTCCCGTTTTCCACAGTGAAATCAACGGCTCGCACGCTGCCGAACAAAGCCGCTACCTCTGCAGCCGCCGCTGGCGTTTTATCCGTTGATCCCGTTTGGCCCGGGGCCAATACCGTGGTGATCCGCCCACGCCATGGCAAGGCCGGCTGGCCCTCCTCGCCTGTATAGGGATTGGGCAGCGTGTTTCCGTCGAGCTGATCCATGAGGATGAAAGGATAGAACATCACGGCAGTCCCGCGCGCATTCATCGCCTGAATGGCCTCAATCACCGCTGCATCCGCAGGTGTACCCCCATAAATAGGCCGGTTGTCCTCACCCCGCGCGATCACCTGCGCCGTGCTGCGCGTCAGGCCGGAGACGCACCAGGGCATCTCCTCGCCCTCAATCAACGCATCCTCGACCTTGGGCTGAACGAGACACTCCCCCGCCCGCAGATCGGACCCGAACCACGACACCACCAGCGACGCTGCCTTGAGCGCGGGGACCTCCGCCTCCAATGCCTCCAGCGAGGTGGTGAAATCCGGCTTCCCCGAGGGCGAGTTGATATTGGCACTCCAGCGCGACTGGTTTTCGCCCTCATAGCTGACCGGCGTCGTGGCCAACGAATACTCACCCGTACCGGGGATCAGCGCGACACCTTCCACCCCGTAGGGCAAGGCGTGTGTAGACCCCTGCGCACCACGTTGTTCGGGGCGGATCACCTCGAAGCTGAACTGCGGCACGCGGTTGCCAAACCGTTGCAAAGCCAGCGCCTCCATCACCACGTAGGCGGTACCGCGATAGGCCGGAACCATGCCGGTGCCCTCTATCGCCTCCATCAGCGGATCGGGCTGCTGGTCGGCGCTGCCGGTGTAGACAGTCATGTTCAGGTCATCAGGCGCAATCTCTTCACCATCGGCCCAGATACGGCCCACGCGGGTGATCTCACCCTCGCACAGCGCAATCGCCACATTGACGGAATAGCTGTACTCGGTGGTTTTCGGTTGTGACGCACCGCCTTTGCCGCCGCCACTGGTGCTGCTGACCTCCTCGAAGTCAGAGGCCCAGATCACCTGCCCACCCAGCCGCAACCGGCCATAGAGTTGCGTGACCGGATCGCCCTCGCCCGCGTTGGTCAAGCGGAAGCGGTCCACCCTGCCCGTCTCCACCGCCTGCGCGCCACTGCCGAGGATCTTCTGGTCTACCACACGGCCCAGCGTGGCACCTACCGCACGACCGATTGCAACCGAGGACAGCCCCGCAAAGGTACCGCCCAGCGAGCCGCCAACTGCAGCCCCGGCTGCTGAAAATAATATCGTCGCCATCAGATGACCTCCTCGGGAAATTCAAAACACGCCACCACGCGGCGACGCCAGGGTGCCGACAGAGGGCTCTCGACAACGCCGTGGCGGGAATAGGCATGGATAAAACGCGGTGCATCGCACGCCTGTGACAGGATGCCCAAATGCTTGGCCACAGCGCCGTCACGCATTCGAAACAGCAACACATCACCAGGCACCATTTCAGTAGCGGCTTTTGGCGACAAGTGCCGCAACGCCGCCGCCCACAGACGCTCCTCGCCTTGTGGTTCTGACCAATCCATCGAATAGGATGGCACGGCCTCTGGCTCGGCCCCGTAGACCTCACGCCAAACGCCCCGAACCAGGCCCAGACAATCGCTGCCTGCACCACGCACTGCCGACTGATGGACTTAGGGCGTGCCGATCCAGCCGCGCGCGGCGGCAATGATGTGCGCTTTGCTCATCTCAGCGACCCGCCCGTATTGGCGTTGCTGCTGCTGGGCACCGACACCACCCAGTCTTCGCCCGGCAAATCGGGAAAGCCCTGATAGTTGTCAAAGTTGTTGAACTTGAGCCGACAGGTATCAATCCGCTTGTCACAGCCCGCCACCAGCCGAACCTGCGTGCCGGTAGTCACAATTCCGCGAATAGGCTCCCACAGCTCGATCACCCGCGCGCCGTCCACGATGCGGTCGGATTTGACCGTGCCCCAGATGCCCGCAGCAGGGCCGTCCAGCACCTCAAGTCGACCGCGCGTAAACCAGTCCACATCGAAACTCTCGAAACCCTCCCAGACGAAACGCCGTGCCCCCGTAACCGTCTGCACCGGCAACGCAGCAGCATACCCCTCCTGAGACAGATCAAAACGACAATTGCCATCGCCCAGCACGGCCGAGCACGGTTTTTGATAGACTCGGCCCAAAGGACGGTTCAGCCCCTCGGTCAGCCCGCGCAACTCCGCCCGAAATCCGCCGCCCGCGCGCGTCAGCTCACCCAAGGTGCCGCGGAAGTTCAGCCAGTGCTGGGCAGTATCTGCCCAGTTCACCAGCCAGCCACGCACCTCCGCGCCGTCAAACCGCCCCTGCTCGATCTCGTCCTCCCGCAGGCTCGCGTCCGAAAGCGCCCCCAGCGCCTCGGTGTTGTCAACGGACAAACCCGTCGATTGCGCCAGGGCCAGCGCACTCAGGCCGGTATCGGCGCGAAACGCGTAGCCCGCAAAACTCAGCGGCAGATCGTGATCGGTAAAGGCGAACACCGCGCCATCCTTGCGCGTGATCGCCCAGGCGTGGCATACAGTGGTCAAGCCACCGCCCAAGTGGGCCGCCAGCCCTTCATTGAAACCGGCATTCATACCCGCACCTCACGAACCGGTATATCCGGCACCTGACCTGCGTGGAAGCTGGCGATGTTGGTCAACAGGCTGTCGCTGTCAAAGCGGACAGGCACATCGAATTGGTAGCCCGCATAGACCCGCGTGTCGGGATCGGGCGCATTGAAAAACGTGATCACGCCCGTGGTCTCATCCACGGTGTAGTCCACCGTATCCAGCTTATCGTCCTGCTCGACCGCGACAAGAACACTACCTTTCACAGGCTTGGTGATGGGCCGGGCGTAGGTGTGCTCCCCAGAGCGGTAGGTCTTGATGATCTGGAATTGCGTCCGCACGCCGTCGCCCGTGGCAATCTGCTGATCCCCACGCCCAATTTCGGCCGAGGGCTTGCAGGATTTGAAATCCGACCAGTCCTTCCAGCGAAACCCGTACATCTGGCCATAGCGCGCCTCATAGAACGCAATCACCTGCTCCACATCATCGAGCGAGCGCAACCCCAGCCCCGCGTCATAAACGCGACGCGAGTGCGCCCAAGGCGTGTTGCGCTCTTCATAGCCGTTGGCCAGCGTGACCACATCCACCCGCCGCTGCGGTCCCCCCAGCGCCCCGAAACTCAGGTTGGCCGGAAATTGTACCTCGTGAAAGTTCATCGCAAATCCCCTCGCTTACCGGTTTTTCTGGCCTGCGCTCAGCGCTCGGCTCATCTGGGCGGCAATCTGCCCGCGCGAGCGCTGGAAGCCCGCTACATCGGGCGTCGTGATGTTCATCACCACCATAGCACCACCATTGCTGCCACCGCCCGCGCGCACACCCAGCTTGCCATCGGGACCGCGCGCCAGTGGCATGATCGCCTCCGGCCCAGCCTCGCCCATCACGCCCATACCGCCGCGCATCCCGAAATGCGTGGCCTGAGACACAACGCCCCCGTCCGCAAACGGCATCACACGTCCTTGACTGAACGGCGCGCCATTGGCGAATGGCAAAATGCCCTGCACCAGCCCCGCAACCCCTTGAGTCAAAAGGCCACCAAAGTGATCCGTTACCGGTTTGATCGCGGCGTTATATGCACTGTTAGACAACGATTGCGCGACAGTGCTCAGCGCGTCCGATAGCTTCTTGCCGTCAAAAACCACGCCGTCAAAGGCCATGCGCAAACCGCGGCTCAGCCCTTTTTCCAGCGTCGCCACATCCTTGCCCGTGGCAGCCAGAGACGTGCTCATCCGCCGCAATTCACTGTCGAAGCCCGACACCAGAATACTGGTCTGCCCCAGCGTCTGGTTCAGCGTCTGCGCATCTGTGGACAGATCGTCGAAACCGTCATCGCTACTCATCATTTTGTTCCTTTCCATTGTCGGGGTAGGCCGCCATCAGGGCCGCCAATCCGTCACGCAGCATCGGCGCAGTGCCGCTCCCGCTGCCCAGCATCAGTTGCAACTCCGCAGGGGTCAGCGCCCAGAACTCATCCGGCTTCAGCCGCAGCCAGTGCAGCCCCGCACGCATCAGCGCTGGCCAGTCAAAGCCGGTGCTCACGCCTGCACCGCAAACGCCCGCGCCAACAACTCCGCCGCCGCCTGCGCCGCACGCATTGGCCCCCCGCCAATCTCGGCCTGCGCCAGTGCGTCCGGGTCCATCTCAATCCCACCGCCGCGCAGTCCCGCGCACAGCAGCGCCAGCACATCACGCGTGCTGAAACCGCCATTCTCGAACCGCTGCACCAGCGCCATCAGCGACGGCTCCGCCAGATCCTCCTCCAGCTCGGCCAGCGCGCCCAGCGTCAGCCGCATCCGGTGGGTCTGGCCGTCAACGACCAGCCCCACTTCTCCCCGCCAGCGGTTTTCCATGCTCATTCAACCGGATCAACGTATGGCACGAACTGCAACTGCCCCGCCGAGGCCAGCGACAGCTCATACGTCGCCTCGCCGTTCAACTGCCCCGCATACTCCAGCGAAGTCACCTGAAATGGCCCTTGCACCACGCCAAACTCGGGGATCACCACCTGAAAATCAGGCGTCAGCCCGTCAAAGAGCAACTGGCGCGCCCGCTCGTCTGTGGCCGCATCGCGGAACACCCCCGAGCCCGAGATCGCGGCCGAGCGTACACCGGCGCCCGCCAGCAGCTCGCGCCAGCCGCCCTGGCTGTCCAGCGCAGTCACATCCACCGCTTCCGCGTTGAAGCTGATCCGCGTGGCGCGCAAACCCGCCAGCGTCTCGAAGTTGCCATCCGTTGTCATATCCACCTTGACCAAAAGGTCCTTGCCTGCCTGAACAGCCATGTCACGTACTCCTATCGTGTGCCCTTGGGCGTTGAGATTTAGTCGTCCGAAACCCGCGCCCGAAAGCGCAGGTCAATCTGCCGTGCGCTGGCCGCATCAATGCGCCGCGCAGTTGCCCGCTCGAACTGCATGGACACCAACGTGCCGCGCGTCAGTGCCAGATCCGCGTCGTGAAGCGCATCGCTCACCGCAGTCGCCGCCGCCTTGGCACTGGCAAATCCGGGGTTGGTGGTGATCACGGAAACGGTCAGAAAATGGACCGCGCCCGCACCGCTGCCATCCGAGGCCTCGCGCACCGTCTCCGTGCCCAGCCGGACATAAAGGTCCGGCACCGTCCCGGCAGGCACCGCGTCATAGATCGCGCTGCCCACCAGCCCCACCAGCGCTGCATTGCCACTCAGCGCGGCAAATACCGCCGACTGAAGCGCCCCTGAAACCGCATAGCTCATACCACCTGCTCCTCTTGCACGAGGCACAGCAGATACCGCCCTTCCGGGTCGTATTCGGCCACGGCCTCGATGGTAAAAATCCGCGCATCCTCACGGAACCGCTGCTGTGCGGCGGGTCGTTCGCTGCTGCCAACGGGGGCCGCGCGCACAATAACGCGGTAGCCAAAGGTACTCACCGGTGCGCCACTCTGCGCCGTCTCCCGTCCGCTGCGCGCCGTGACTTCGGCCCAGAGCATACCCAACGGCACCCATCCCTGAACAAAGCCGCCCGCCCCGTCGCCCAGCACATCCGGCGCTTCCAGCATCAACTGCCGGTTCAACCGTGGCGCGCTCATAGCTGCGCCCCGCTGCGGCCCATCCGCAGGGTACGGAACCGCTCGATCAGGGCTGTGACGCCAAATGGCATGCAGCCATCGCTGAGGCCCGTGTCGTGACGGTATTCATAGTAATGCGCCGCCAGCATCAGCACCGCTTGCTGCAAATCTGCAGGGACATCGTCCCACTCGGGCCCGAAGCCAGCCAGAAACCGCACGCGTAGCGCGCCACCTGTCTCGGGGCCGGGCAGGCAAGCAGCTGTCGCACGCAGACGCGGGGTCTGGGCGTCGCGCTCCAGCCAATACACACTGGCGTTCACCGACTGCTCGATCCCACTGCGCGTCACCAACTGCACATCCGCAATCGCCGTCACCGGAGCCACCGTCAGCGGCAGTGCGCTCGCATTGCGCAGGGCATTCACGGACAGGGTAAACTCCCGCTCCAGCAACACCTTGCCCGTGCGCGCCTCGATCGCGGCCATGGCGGCGCGCAGGAAACTCACCAGCACCACGTCCTGCACTCCGGCATCGCTGAACCCCGTGCCCATCCGCAGATGCGCCTTCAGCGCCGCCACCGGCAATGCCGCATCAGGCACATTTGTTTCTGTTATCAACATCCCAAAGCCTCTCTCAAACTCTCGTCAAAATTCCGGCCTGGCAGGCCACCCCCCTTGCGGGCGCACGCGCCGCCACTCACATTGCTCGGTCGGAGGGGAGCAGCTAGACAATGCAAACGGAAATCCGGCGCGCGCGCCTTGCCGGAGCAGGTCTGCCCGCTCCGGCTTCGGCACCTGTTTTACGAAGTGCCGAATTTCAGCAGCTTGATCGCGGCAAAGTCGCTTACGTCACCACCGACACGCTTGGTCGCATAGAACAGCACGTGCGGCTTGGCGCTGAAGGGATCGCGCAGAATGCGCAGGTCGGGACGCTCGGCAATGGTGTAACCGGCAGCAAAATCGCCAAAGGCCATCGCCATCGCATCCGCAGCCACATCGGGCATGTCTTCCGCGATCAGGACAGGATAGCCCATCAGACGCGCGGGCTCGCCGGCCGCCAAACCGTCAGACCACAGGAAACGGCCATCCATATCCTTGAGCTTGCGCACCATGCCAGCCGTTTTAGAGTTCATCACGAAAGACGCATTGGCGCGGTACTGCGCCCCCAGCGCATAGACCACGTCCACAATGGAATCGGCCGTGATATCACCGGCAACACCCGTTGGCACATAGCCCAGATTGCCCCAGACCCAGACATCATTGTCCACAGTGGCGTGCGCCAGGAAACCCTTGGGCTTGTCGATGCCATCGCCGTTGATGAACGCACCAGCTTCCGCGCGGGCAAACTTGTCCGCAATCCGGCCCGCCAGCCAACCCTCGATGTCAAATGCACTATCGTCCAGCAGACGCTGGGACGCCTTGGGCAGCGCGCTCAACTCGTGCAACTGGACGGTGATACGATCAATCTGCGGGGTGTCACTCTCGCCGATGATGGAGGATTCAGTGGCCCAACCGGCACCTACATCCGTGTGGTCCACCAGCACGTCATAAGACGTCGCCTCGACGTTCACGACCGTGGCAATCGCACGGATCGACGCGGTGGTGTTCAGCACGGATTTCACGATGTCAGATGTCTGCGGATCCACCAGATAACCGCCGTCCGAGTTGACAGCAGTGGACAGCGCCTTGCCTTCCAGATGCAGACCGCGCAGGCCGTCATCATCGCCCGAACGCACATAAGCGTTGAACGCTTTCTTGTGCGGTGCAACCGCCTCGCAGGCACCCGCCAAAGGAGTACGCGCCGCGTTGAGTGTTTTACGATCCAGCATGTTCATTCGCTCTTCTGTTTGTTGAAATTTCGTCTCGATTTCGGCCTGAAAGCCCTTCATCTGTGTGACAAAGCCGGTCACGGCCCGCCGCACATCCTCCGCCGGGGAAAGCCCCCCGTCGTGTCCAGTGGTGTCGCTCATCTTGGCATCCCCTTTTGGTTAATCGCGCGGGAGGAAATGTCGGCAGACGCCGCATCGAAAACCCCCGCCATGTCACGCAGGACGTCTCCAAGCCGGACAATACCGTCCGCCTTCGCCCCCACCCGCGCACCGGGCAGCATCGGGAAGGTCACCAGCGACACCTCCCAAAGCTCCAGTTCCTGCAAGAGCCGCTGGCCCTTGGTGTTCTTGCTGGCCTTCACCGTGCGGTAACCGATCGACAGCCCGTCAATCGCGCCCGCCTCGATCAGGGCAATCGCCTCGCGCCCCTTCTCAACCGATTGCAAAATGCGCCCCTTCACGAACAGCCCGCGGGTGTCCTCGCGCACTTCATCCCACACCCCGATGGGCTGCGCCGGATCGTGCTGCCAAAGCATCTTCACGCCGCGCCCAGCCGCTTTCAGCGCCATCAGGCTCGCGCCATAGGCCCCGCGCTGCACCACATCATTCCCCTGATCCACCGCATCGAAGAAACTGGCATAGCCCCTGATCTCGACACCGCCATCCACCTTCGCCACTTCATCGAACTGCATGAACTTGCGCTCCAAGGCAGACAAAACTCCCCCGTTCTCCGCGCTCTGCGCGAAGTCACCAACACTCATACTCATTTGATATTTCCCTTGTTTTAGCCCGCAGGCACCACCACCAGAAACGACTGCACCGCCTGCGCCAAAATCACCGCCGCCACGCCGTAAACCGTCAGCCAAAGCCGCTTCTCCAGCCGCTCCATCATCAACTCGATCCGGTCCAGCCGCTTGACCAGATTGTCAAAATGGATCGCGCTCACCCGTTCGTGCGCCTGAAGCCGCATGCCGGGCGCGCATTGAAACCGCTCGACCGGATGCTCACTCATCTGCCGCTACCGCAGGCAGTCCCAACAGCGCGCGCTTCTCCGCCTCCGTCAGAAAATCCGCGCCCGCCACCCGCGCCCATTGCGCATCCCGCTCGGCACTCAATGCAGGCACCTGATCCAGATCGGGCTTCAGCTCCACCAACTCGCCGGTGAACCCCGACAGCCAATGCGACATAACGGCTGTCACCCGCGTCGCCAGCGGCAACACCGTCAGCCGGTAGAACGCGCGGTGCGCCTCCTGATAATTGGCATAGGTCGCGTCCCCCTGGATCCCGATCAGCATCGGCGGCACCCCGAACGCCAGCGCAATCTCGCGCGCCGCCGCTTCCTTGGTCTTCTGGAACTCCATGTCAGACGGCGAGAACCCCATAGGCTTCCAGTCCAGCCCCCCCTCCAGCAACATCGGCCGCCCGGCATTGCGCGCCCCCTGATGATGGCTCTCCATCTCACTCACCAGACGCTCGTACTGGTCATTGGTCATCGCGCCCTGACCGTCAGCGCCCTTGTAAATAATCGCCCCCGATGGCCGCGCAGCATTGTCCAGCAGCGCCTTGCTCCAGCGCGAGGCAGAGTTATGCACATCCACCGCCGTGGCCGCCGCCTGCATCGGGCTAAACCCGTAATGGTCATCCTGCGGATGGAAATTGCGCACATGACAAATCGGCTGCGCCTCGGTGGCATCAAACCGGTGCTTGCGCCCACTCACCGCATACTCATAGGCGACCGGCCAGCCATCTGCGCCGGGAACAACACTCATCCGGTCCGACCGCAACACATGCAGCTCCAGCGGCAAACCCGCCTCGCCACCCACGGCCTCCAGATACCCGTTCCCCGACAGCAACAGCTGCGCATAAAGCGCCTCCAGCAGCTCCGCACGCCCCTGCGCACCATTGGGCCGCGCAATCAGCCCCAGCACCGGATGTGTATCAAACCGCTGGCAGCTGTCCTGACAGACCAGCGGCAAAGCCGCTGCCGCCTCCGCAATCAACTTGACCGAGCGGAACCCCACCGGATTGCCAGCAAACCCCGTCCGCGTCAAAGACACCGTATCACGCGGGCTCCACGCCACACGCCCCGAGGTTTGCACTCCAACCACACGTCCCGTCGCCGATGCCTTGGCTTCCACCACCTCCACCGTGCTGCGCTTCAGAAAATCAAACACCTGTGCATCTCCTATCCCAAGTCCCTCGGCCGTCCCGCTGCTTGGGCGCCTCTGAAACACAATCTCTCACCAAAGGTTTAACGCCGCCCCACCTCTGCGCACGGCGCCTGCGCAACACCCCAAAAAGCAAAAAGGAGGGCCAAAGCCCCCCTTTCTTCCGCAACCCCCACCGCTTGCTCTTTTTGCCATTTCCCCTCCGACGGCAACCGAGCCGCCCGCACCTCACAAGGATCGCACACCCGGCTGACGCCACTTTGCCGCAGGCTCGATCATCAACTCGTGCAAAGCCCAGACCAGAGCATCCACCCGATCCGGCGATCCGCCCCCCTCATAGCCGCGCTGCGTCATCCGGCACATCTGGTCTTCCAGCGCATCCATGTCGCAAACATGCTTGACCCGCCCCTGCTCATAGAGTGCCGCCACAGGCTCCGCTCGCGCCACCTTGCCGCGCGACGCATGCACGCCCTTATAAGGCACCAGCGGGTCCACCTGCCGGATCACCTCGCGCACCATCTGCCCACCTTGGTTGACCTCCGCCACCAGCCGGTCCGCACCAAACCGCTCCATCGCGGCAATCGCCGCACGCGCCCAGCCGCTCGGCCCCAGACCGCTTACCGTGCAATCGGCGAGGACGAACGCGCGCCAGTCCTGCGGTGGCCCACTGCTCTGCACGCCCGCCACAACGATACCGCACTCATCCGAAGCCGAGCCACTGGTCGTTGCCGGATCAACCGCAACGACAATCCGGTCCAGCTTCGGCACCGCGCGCACACGGCATCCCTCCAGCATCTCCGAGGTCCAAAGCGCCCCCTCCGCATCCGCCAGCAACACGCCGTCCAGCTCCTGCCGCCCCAGCCGCGTGCCGCGATACCGCGCGCGCACCTCCTCCAGAAAAGACGCCGCCAGATTGGCACGGTTTGCCTCCGTGGGAGCATGCGTCACCACAGTAGAGGGCGAGGCAAGCAGGGCCTTCAACACCCCCACATTGCGCGGCGTGGTCGTCACACAAACCTGCGGATGATCCCCCAGTCGCAGCGCAAACTGTAACATATCCCAGGTCTCCTGCGACTTCTTCCATTTCGCAATCTCGTCCACCCATGCCGCATCAAACTGCGGTCCGCGCAATCCCTCTGGATCATGGGCCGAATGTACCGTGGCAATCGCACCATTGGGCCACACCAGCCGCTTGCGCGTCGCCTCCCAGTCGGGCCGCCGGTCGGCAGGCGAGCACGCCAAAATCCCGCTGTCACCGAATATCATCACCTCGCGCACCTGCTCGATGGTCTCTCCTACCAGCGCCACGCGGGCGCACCGCCCCTTATCCAAAGGCCGTGAACCCTCAACCACGCTGCGGACCCACTCCGCCCCCGCACGCGTCTTCCCTGCCCCACGGCCACCCATTATCACCCAGGACCGCCAACTCCCCTCTGGCGGCAGCTGATGAGGCATGGCCCAAAAATCAAATAAGTAAGGGAGAGCACGAAGCCCCCCCTCATCCAGCTCATTCAGGAAACTCTCCTGAACCGATGGCACAGCGGAGCCGATCAAGCTTGCACCCGATATCAGCCCGCGCTTTGTCGAAGTCGAGGGCATACCCCCCCCGCGCAATTCCGGCTTGTTTGTTTCGGCAGTCATACAAGATCAGTCCCGCTTTCTGGCAACGCGCAACTGTCTCGCTCAACTGTGAGACAGTTTTTGTCGTCGCGGTTGCATCAATTTCCTCTCCGGCTATGGCCTGTTGCTTCAGGCTCTCTAACGCTTCTCTTAACTCGGCAAGCGAGCGGTGAACGGAGGCAAACATCGCCTCCGCTTCCGCCAACTCGTCCAGCTGTGGCACCGGTTGGATGGTCATGTGTTCTCGGTCCTTTCGCTTGGAGTTCTCCAACCGAAAGACGTGAAAAGGCGGCCCTAACGCCAGTCAGGGCCGCTCCCCAAATCTCCTAGCATGGGATCAGGTGTAACGCGTCGTTCTTAACAGGGCCTCAGCGCAGCGTGCGCTAGTTGTTGCCACCCGTAGAGGCATTGCCCGCCGCCGCCGCACCCTGTTCCGCCTCAATGCGGCGCCAGGCGGCCACATTACGGTTATGCTCGTCCAGCGTGACCGCAAATGCGTGCCCGCCCGTACCATCGGCCACAAAGAAGATATAGAGTGTCTCGTCCGGCTGCGCGGCAGCCATCAGGCTCGCACGGCCGGGATTCGCAATCGGTGTGGGCGGCAATGCTGGGATCACATAGGTGTTGTACGGAGTTTCGCCCCGCAACTCGCTGCGCCGCAAACCACGTCCCAGAACACCTTCACCTTTGGTAATCCCGTAGATCACCGTCGGGTCGGTCTGGAGACGCATGCCCTGATTAAGCCGGTTCACAAACACGCTGGCCACCTGACGCCGCTCCTCGGCCACGCCGGTTTCCTTCTCGATGATCGACGCCAGGATCAACAGATCTTCCGGCGTCTCCACAGGCAGATCCTCTGCCCGCGCTTCCCATGCCGCCGCCAACAACGTCTCTTGCGCTGCCTCCATCCGCGCGATCAACGCCGCACGGTCATCGCCCTTGCGCACCTCGTAGCTGTCAGGCGCAAGCGATCCTTCCGCCGGTACCGCCGCCACATTGCCTTCCATGATGTCCACGCCGTTCAGCGCATTGACCACCTGCCAGCTGGTCACACCTTCGGCCACCGCCACGCGAAACCGCACGTCAGCCTTGTCGCGCGTTTGCGTGTAGGCGGCAGGCGTTTCTTCCGCACCCTGATCAAACTGCGCCAGTTCCGCAAACGTGTTGGTCGCGGGATCCAGCTCGCGCACCTGTACGCTCACACGGTTCACACCCACGCGATAGACAATCTCCGTGCCGCAGGTGCTGGCCCCGCCGCGGGTGATCACATCTACGATTTCCTGCATGCTTGCACCCGGCTCAACCAGGAAACTCCCCGCCTTCAGCTGGCTGGTCTTTTCCTCGTAATCCGCCCCGATCCGGAAAATCGCAGACGAGCTTACCGCCCCCTGCTGCGCCAGGTTCTGGCTCACGCGCCGCATGTTGCTGCCACTCTCCACCTGAACGCACACAGCCTGACTCAGCGGGCCGGGCATGTCATATTGGCTTTTACCCCAGATGATCAGCCCGCCCACCAGAAACAGCCCGACCATCAGAAAGGTGATCGCGTTGGCGGCAACATGGCGCCACATTTATTCTACCTTCCCGAACAATACGCTGGCGTTTGTTCCGCCAAACCCGAAGGAATTGCTCAGCGCCACCTTGATCTCGCGTTTTACCGGCGCATTCGCTGCCAGATCAATCTTCGTTTCGGCCGCAGGATTATCCAGGTTGATCGTTGGCGGCGCAATCTGGTCACGGATCGCTAGGATCGAGAAGATCGCCTCGATAGCACCCGCCGCGCCCAACAGGTGGCCCGTCGCCGATTTGGTCGAGGACATCGTCACATTGCCAGCATGCTCGCCCAACATCCGCTCGACCGCACCCAACTCGATTGTGTCGGCCATGGTCGAGGTGCCATGCGCGTTGATATAATCAATATCCTTCGGCTCCTTGCCCGCATTGCGCAGTGCCGCGCGCATGGACCGCTCGCCGCCCTCGCCGTTCTCCGACGGTGCGGTGATATGATAGGCATCGCCCGAAAGGCCGTAGCCGATCACCTCAGCATAGATTTTGGCACCGCGCGCCTTGGCATGCTCGTATTCCTCAAGCACTACAATGCCCGCACCCTCGCCCATGACAAAGCCGTCACGGTCCACATCATAGGGGCGGCTGGCCTTCTGCGGATCGTCGCCGCGCTTGGTGCTCAGCGCCTTGCAAGCGTTAAAACCCGCAATGCCGATCTCGCAAATCGCCGCTTCCGCACCGCCTGCGATCATCACATCCGCATCACCATGCTGGATCAGTCGGCTCGCATCACCAATCGCATGCGCACCGGTGGAGCAGGCCGTTACCACCGAATGGTTCGGCCCCTTGTATCCATAACGGATCGAGACCTGGCCCGAGATCAGGTTGATCAGCGCGCCGGGCACAAAGAACGGGCTCACCCGCTTGGGGCCTTTCTCGGCCATCATCACGGCGGTGTTCGCGATGGAGTTCAGACCACCAATGCCCGAACCGATCAGAACACCTGTCCGCTCAAGGCTCTCGGTGTCCTCGGGCGTCCAACCCGCATCCTCGATCGCCTGCTGCGCCGCCGCCATCCCGAACAGGATAAAAGTATCCACCTTGCGTTGCTCTTTAGGCTCCATGTATTTGTCGGCGTTGAACGTCCCGTCCGTCCCGTCGCCCAAAGGCACTTCACATGCATACTGGGTCACACAGCGGCTTGCATCAAAGCCCGTGATCGGCCCGGCACCGGACTGGCAATCCAGTATCCGCTTCCAGCTTTCCTCGACCCCGTCAGCCAACGGTGTGACCAAACCCAAACCCGTAACGACCACTCTGCGCATATACTCTGCCCTTTGGTGTAATTTTGCTTGGCTCGGCTATACCTTGCAGGGGCTACATTATTCAAGTGCGCGAATGTCCCCGTACGCGCGGGCTTTCGCCGGAAGGGCACATCGGGAACCTCCGCTGCCGTCTCGTCTCCACCCCCGAACAGGAGGCTTCACCTCCCCTGTGCGCGGGTCCTAAGATGGTTGGCGGCAGACCATAGACAACCTCAAGAAAGCGGGGATGAGTTCATCCGACAAGCAAGTTTGAATAAGGCAAATCTGCATAATCCGGAAAAGGCGCGTGACCTGATCATGGAAACAACCGGTGATGTCAGCATCCTGCACCGGCTCAAAGACGGCCCCGACAACTGGGACAAGGTCTGGAGCGCCGTCCAACGCTGAACGGCTAAACCGGCGGCCCCTTGCGCGTCATCAACAACACGTCCTGACCGTCAATCTCCGCCTCGCGCATTGGCGCATAGCCCAAAGTCTCCGCCACGCCGAGCGATGCCTCGTTGCCCGCAGAGATCATGCAAACCGTGCGCACAGCCACCACCCGGTCGAACCAGTCGTGGGCCGCACCGGCCGCATTACGTGCAAACCCTTTGCCCTGATGCTCGGGAGCCAAAATCCACCCCGCCTCGGGATAGGGGTCAAAATCCTCGCCCAATCCGCGCGAACCGTAGAAAAAACCGGTCTGCCCCGCGATGTCTGAATGTCCGTGGATCTGGATACCCCACTGGCCAAATCCGGCGATCTGCCAATGACCCGCATTGCGCAGAAACGAATCCCAGCACCGCGCGCGCGTCCATGGGCTCCCACCCACGTAGGCCACCACCTCGGGCATCGCCCATATCTGAGAAAAACGCTTGAAATCCTCGGTGCGCATCCCGCGCAGGGTAAGCGCAGGGGTATTAATAGTCGGAATCGTGCGGGACATGCAGGCTGTCGCTTTCTGTGGGACGGGGGATCAGGCCGTTACACCTGCCGCAGCATTCCCGCTGGGACAAGGCCAAAACCATCCCAGAATCAAAAACGGCGCCGATCCGCAGATCAAGGCGCCGTTCAAGAAATTTATTGCCGAGCGGACCCGGACAGAAGCGGTCTTAGGACGCTTCTTTGATGAACTTGACCGCGTCACCGAAGGTCTGGATGTTCTCGGCTGCGTCATCGGGGATCTCGATGCCGAACTCTTCTTCGAAAGCCATGACCAGCTCGACAGTGTCGAGGCTGTCTGCGCCCAGGTCGTCGATAAACGAAGCGTTTTCAACTACTTTGTCTTCTTCAACACCAAGGTGCTCAACAACGATCTTTTTAACGCGGTCTGCGACGTCGCTCATACTTTAGTCCTCACTCATCGGGCTCTATTGCCCTTTTGGGTTTCTGCCCGATCCCATTCGTGACGGGGTCAGAAGGTGCCCCCAAATAGGGGCGGCTCGTTTTCCTTGCTCGCACAAGGCGCGGGTCACATCAAGCGCCCGTCTGGATTAAACTGCGCTCCCTTTAGCATATGATGCAGGGTTCGCAAACGCTTTAGCAAGCGGTTTTACAACATGGCCATGCCGCCGTTTACATGCAAGGTCGCCCCCGTGACATAGCCCGCCTCCGCGCTGGCCAGATAGACCACGGCGCTGGCAATCTCGTTCGGCGTGCCCATCCGGCCCGCTGGGATCTGGCCCATGATGCCGGATTTCTGGTCGTCGGTCAGCTTGTCGGTCATCGCAGTCTCGATAAATCCGGGTGCGACCGCGTTCACGGTGATTCCACGGCTCGCGACCTCATAGGCGAGGCTCTTGGACATACCGATCAATCCAGCCTTGGAGGCCGCATAGTTCGCCTGCCCCGGATTGCCCGTCGCCCCCACGATGGAAGAGATATTCACGATCCGGCCCCAGCGCGCCTTCATCATCCCGCGCATCACACCCTTGCACAGTTGGAATGTGGCCGTCAGGTTCACATCCAGCACCGACTGCCACTCCTCGTCCGACATCCGCATGAACAGGTTGTCGCGGGTGATGCCTGCGTTGTTGACCAGAATATCCACCGATCCCATCGCCTCGGCAGACGCCTTTGGCAACGCCTTGACCGCCTCCATATCGCTGAGGTTGCAAGGCAACACATGCGCGCGCTCCCCCAGTTCGGCGGCCAGCGCCTCCAGCGGATCGACCCGCGTGCCAGACAGCCCCACGGTGGCCCCCTGCGCATGCAACGCACGCGCAATATCCGCACCGATGCCACCCGAAGCACCGGTCACCAGCGCATTTTTACCTGTCAGATCAAACATATCTCTTTCCTCTTTATTCTTTTATGCCTCAAGCGCCGCTGTCACATCCGCCGCGACACCCACATTGCGCAGCACGGCGTCTTTGTGGATGCGCCGGATCATACCGGACAACGCCTTGCCCGCCCCGATTTCCCAGAACTCGGTGACACCCTGCTCCACCATCCATTCGACCGAGGACCGCCAGCGAACGCGTCCTGTCACCTGCTCTACCAGCAATTGCGCGATCGGATCGGCTGTACTGATACTCGCCGCCAGCACATTTGCCACCAAAGGCACCGACGGGTCGGCCAGTGTCACATCCGCCAGCGCGCGCGCCATTTCGTCCGCCGCAGGCTGCATCAGCGCACAGTGGAACGGAGCAGACACCGGCAGCGGCAGCGCGCGCTTGGCGCCCTTGCCTTTGGCCATCTCGATCGCACGCTCCACAGCTGCCTTGCTGCCGGAGATCACGTTCTGCGTCGGATCGTTCTCGTTGGCCAGCTGGCAGACATCGCCCTGCGCCGCCTCTTCGGCCAGCGCGGTCACCTCCTCGGCAGACAAACCCAGAATAGCAGCCATCGCACCTTGCCCCACCGGTACCGCCGATTGCATCGCGCGGCCCCGAATGCGCAACAGGCGCGCCGTATCTGCCAGCGAGAATACCCCTGCCGCACAAAGCGCGGAATATTCACCCAGACTGTGCCCTGCAACGAAAGACGCCCGCGTCACTGCAATGCCCTCGGCTTCCAGCGCCCGCATCGCCGCAATGGAGGTCGCCATCAACGCGGGCTGTGCGTTTTCCGTCAGCGTCAGCGTTTCGATGTCACCTTCCCAGATAAGCGCGCTCAGCTCTTCGCCCAAAGCATCGTCGACCTCGTCAAAGACCGCCTGCGCCGCCGGATAGGCCTGCGCCAAATCGCGTCCCATTCCGATGGTTTGCGCGCCCTGACCGGGAAATACGAATGCTGTGCTCATGATGGCCCCCTTGAATATGTGCCCACGGGTTTAGCGAAGCACAGCGCCGCTCACAAGAGCGCACACCCGCCCTGCATCAACGCCCATTGCCCTGACCGCCCAGTCCCTTACCTATAGAGCATCACGCTTTACCGGAGACCAAGAATGCCCCGTTCCAATACCAACACCACCTATGGCAGCGTCACGCGCGGCTTTCACTGGCTTACGGCCTTGCTGATCCTAGCGATCATACCCTTGGGAGCCATCGCTAATGACATGGCCTATGACACGTCCGAACAGCTGGCCCGCAAGGCATGGCTTTTCTCGCTGCATAAAACACTGGGGATCGCCGTGTTCCTCGTGGCCCTGCTGCGCATCCTCTGGGCTCTGACCCAGACCAAGCCCGCGCCCTTGCACCCACAGCGCAAGCTGGAGACCTTCGCCGCCGAAACAGCACACTGGCTGCTCTACGGCTCGCTGGTGCTGGTGCCGCTGTCAGGCTGGATTCACCACGCCGCCACCACAGGCTTTGCGCCGATCTGGTGGCCGCTGGGACAGAACCTGCCGCTGGTTCCAAAGTCAGAATCCGTAGCAGCCGTGGCGGGCGGGCTGCACTGGATCTTGGGTAAGGTCATGATTGTGTCTCTCATCTTGCACATCGCGGGCGCACTGAAACATAAAATCGTCGACAAGGACGCCACCCTGCGCCGCATGGTCACGGGCGCACCGGATTTGGCACCGTTGCCAGAAGCAAAACACAGCCGCACCCCCGTGCTGGCAGCCGCAGCTATCTGGGTTCTCACCATGGCCGCAGGCGGAGCGGCAGGTCTGTATAGCGGCCACAGCACACCCACCCCCGCCGCCGCCACACTGGCCAAGGTTTCCTCGGACTGGACTGTGCAGGAGGGCAGCATCGGCATCACTGTTACGCAATTCGGCTCGGCCGTGGAGGGCCGCTTTGCCGATTGGACCGCCGACATCGCTTTTGATCCGCAAGTGGTCAATGGCCCCTCGGGCAATGTCGAGGTGCAGATCGCCATCACGTCACTCACACTGGGCTCGGTTACGGAACAGGCAATGGGGCCGGACTTCTTTGACGCCTCACAGTTCGACACGGCCACGTTCACCGCAGACCTGACCACCATCGTAGACGGCTACACTGCCGAAGGTACGCTGACGATCAAGGGACAGACCGTGCCCGTCACCATGCCCTTCCGCCTCTCATTGGTCGAGGACGAGGCAACGATGAACGCCAATCTGACGCTTGACCGCCGCAGCTTTGGCATCGGCGACAACATGAACGACGAAAGCTCGCTCGGCTTTGCCGTAGATGTTGTGATCGCCCTGACCGCCACCCGCACAGCCCAATAGCAAAAAAGGGCCGCGGAGAGTTTCCTCTTCGCGGCCCTGCTCTTTAGTTGTAAAAAAGCTTATTCGGCTTTCATCGCTTCCAGAGAAATCATCACATTAACTTCGTCGCCCACGAAAGGGGCGAATTTACCCAGATCGAACTCCGAGCGCACAAGCGTCGTGGTCGCATCGAAGCCCGCCCAAGCTTTGCCTTCCATGGGGTGATCACCGGCCTGGTTCAGCTTTGCATCCAGCACAACAGATTTCGTCACATCATTAAGCGTCAGATCGCCAGTGATTTTGGCCGTATCATCGCCCGTAACCTCAATCGATGTCGACGTGAATGTGATCATGTCTTCATCAGTCGCCCCGAAGAAATCGTCGCTCATGAAGTGACCGTCACGCTGCTCCCAGCCGGTGAACATGGAATTTGTGGGCATTGAAACACTCACAGAGGAGTTGGCAGGGTTTTCCTGATCAAACATGATCTCACCTTCAAAGCCGGAGAACATGCCGTGGGTCGTGGAAAAACCGAGGTGGTTGTACGAGAACAGCACCTGGCTGTGGCTCGAATCGAGTGTGTATTTTTCGGCGGCAAAGCCCATAGTGGCAGTTGCGGACAGCAGCGCGGCAAGAACGAAAGATTTCATTGGTATACTCCATATTGGGGTTGGTCTTGCTCCCTACATGGCGCGTGTGGCGAAATTCTCAATCCTGCAAGTCTCAACATATCGTGCGCGCGGATGAACAACCCAAAGCTCAGTCCAGTTTGCCCGCGCTCCGCAGCGCATGCAGCAGCGCCGCGTGGGCCGATGCATTGCCGAGCGTAACCTCGGCCAGCAGATTGCCACCCTTTTCCCAGAACGCCAGATTGCGGCCACGCAGTTCGACAATTTGCAGGTCGGCAAAGGCCGTGCGCTTGATCACACGCTCCGGCGCAGGCGCGCCCTCACGCACCAGCCGCAATTCGCCCCGCGCTACGTCGATCTCGACCGAGGGCGGCAGCGGTGGGGCCGCTGCCTGCCAGCACGCAAGCGCAAGCAATGCAGCCGCAGAGGACAGGCCCAACTTGTAGAGCATCAGCTCGCTCTCCCATGATGCACCGGGTGCGAGCCAGATAAAGACGGCAACCAGCGCGCAACTTATCGCGCCAAAACGCAACCCTACACGCAACAACAGCCGCGAAGCGTCCAGAACATGTACGACCGCTTTGGTCGGCATGTGATCAACTGCATAGTCTGCTGTGGAGGTCATCGTTGCATCCTTTCAATTTATGATAAATTGGTGAACTGCAATATGGACCAAAACAGGGCAAGCTGCGGGCATGAGCGGGGCGTTTTTGCGCCCTGCTACACAGCCATTCCAGAATGCATGCATCGCCGCTTGCGCCACCCGCGAAACGGTGTATACGCAGCACTTCCTTTGCAAGACGATTTAACCGCGCAGACTCTCGTGGTGGGGCCGCAAAGGATTTCTGCCCTGCCTATGAAATGCGCCTTGATATAAGTGGAGCACACATGCCGCTATATGAGCATGTCATGATCGCACGCCAGGACTTGTCCAATACACAAGCCGAAGGCCTGATCGAACATTTCGGCACCGTCCTGTCCGACAACGGCGGGAAACTCGTAGACAGCGAGTATTGGGGTGTCAAAACGATGGCCTATAAAATCAACAAGAACCGCAAGGGCCACTATGCCTTCCTGCGCTCCGACGCACCGGCAACTGCCGTGCAGGAGATGGAACGCCTGATGCGCCTGCATGACGACGTCATGCGCGTTCTGACCATCAAGATGGACGAGCATAAAGAGCTGCCCTCCGTCCAGATGCAAAAACGTGACGAGCGCCCCGAGCGCCGTGAACGTCGCTGATCTTAGCCTGTTGAAAGGACACTAAACCATGGCCGCAAAACCATTTTTCCGCCGCCGCAAAGTCTGCCCCTTCTCTGGCGACAACGCACCGGCAATCGACTACAAAGACACACGTCTGCTGCAGCGCTACATCTCCGAGCGCGGCAAGATCGTGCCATCCCGTATCACCGCAGTATCTGCGAAAAAGCAGCGTGAACTGGCCCGTGCCATCAAACGCGCCCGCTTCCTCGCCCTGCTGCCCTACGCCGTAAATTAAGGAGTAGAGATCATGCAAGTTATCCTTCTCCAGCGCGTGGCCAAACTGGGCCAGATGGGCGACGTCGTCGACGTCAAACCGGGCTATGCACGCAACTACCTGCTGCCACAGCAAAAGGCGCTCTCAGCGTCCAAAGCCAACATCGAAGCTTTCGAGGGCCAGAAAGCCCAGCTTGAGGTCCAGAACCTCGAGACCAAGAAAGAAGCCGATGCCATGGCCGAGAAGCTGAATGGTCAGCAGTTCGTGGTGATTCGCTCCGCTTCCGACGCGGGCGCGCTTTATGGCTCCGTCACTACCCGTGACGCCGCCGAATCAGCAACCGCTGAAGGCTTCACCGTTGACCGCAAGCAAGTTGTTCTGACCGCGCCCATCAAATATCTGGGTATTCACGAGGTTCAGGTCATCCTGCACCCCGAGGTCGAAGCAACAATCGAGCTGAACGTTGCGCGCTCCCCCGAAGAGGCCGAACTGCAAGCCGCAGGCAAGTCCATTCAGGAACTGGCAGCAGAAGAAGAAGCAGCAGCAGATTTCGAAATCTCCGAGCTCTTCGACGACATCGGCTCCGCAGCAGGCGACGACGACTATGAAGCGTCAGCACCGGCCTCCGAGTCCGAAGACAACTAAGTCTTCCACCGGATCAAGACACAAGACGCCGCGCAGCCCCTGCGCGGCGTTTTTCGTTTAGAGCAAATGTATGCTCGGCGGTATTCCCCCGCCTCATTGGCGGAACCCTGCCTGTTCCAAAGCCCCGTCTTGCCGCCACGTCAGGCGGCTGTTTATGGTCATGCAGGTTAACTACTTTGAGTCTTCCCATGATCTTCATCAAACGCCGCTACGCCCTTCTGCTGGGCTTCTGCGCGCTTGCAGCATGTAGCAACTCGATGCCCGATGCCGCACAGCCCACATCGATCCAAAGCCTCGAGATCCCACTCCACCCCAACGAAACGATGGCCCTGCGCGCGTCGATCAACCACTGGGCCGATTATTACGAAGTCCCCCGCACACTTGTGCACCGCCTCGCCATCCGCGAGAGCACCCACAACCCCGAAGCCCGCAACGGACCCTACTACGGGCTGCTGCAGATCCTGCCCCAGACCGCACAAGGCATGGGGTTCCAGGGTCAGCCCACCGACCTGCTGGAAGCGGATACCAATCTGAAATACGCGGTCAAATACCTGCGCGGCGCATGGATGCTGTCGGACGGCAGTCAGGATACTGCGGTGAAGTGGTATTCACGCGGCTATTATTACGAGGCCAAACGCCGCGGCCTTCTGGTGGAAACAGGCCTGCGCAAAGGCTGAGACCTTACCACCCCAACGCAAAAGGGCCACCCTATCGGGTGGCCCTTTGTATTTCCGGCAGGAGAGAAGGTTTACTCTTCTTCCAGCGCCTCAACGGCTTTCTGAAGCTCGTCTTTGGAGATTTCTTTCTCCGTCACAGTGGCCTGCGCAAACACGTGGTCAACGACCTTGTCTTCGAAGATCGGCGCGCGCATTTGCTGCTGCATCTGCTGGTTCTGCTGCACGAATTCAAAGAACTGGCGCTCCTGACCGGGATACTGACGCGCCTGGTTCATGATTGCTTGCGTCATTTCAGCGTCGGTCACCTGAATTTCGGCGTTCTGACCCAGCTCTGCCAGCAGCAGACCCAAACGTACGCGGCGGGTGGCCAGCTTCTTGTGCTCGTCTGTCGTCTCGATTTCCGGGTGATCATGGCCCTGAACGTCAGGGTTTTCCTCATGCCACAGCTGGTGCGCAATCTGGCCCGCTTCCGCATCCAGCAGAGATGGCGGCAGATCGAAATCCACCATCTTGTCCAGCGCATCCAGCAGACCGCGCTTCATGATCGCGCGCGAGGCACCCACATATTCCGCTTCCAGACGCTCGCCAATCTGCACTTTCAGCGCAGCCAGATCCTCGGCACCGAATTTCGCTGCCATCTCGTCGTTGATCTCTGCGGCAACAGGCTCTTTCACATCCTTGATCGTGCAAGAGAAAACAGCCTCTTTGCCCGCCAGATGAGGCGCCTGATAGTCCTCGGGGAAATTGACGGTGACGTCTTTTTCCTCTTCGGTTTTCACGCCGACCAACTGCTCTTCGAAACCGGGAATGAACGAGTTGGAGCCCAGCACGAGTGGATAATCCTCGGCAGAACCACCCTCAAACGCCTCGCCGTCAACCTTGCCGACGAAATCCATCACGACCTGATCGCCGTCCTTGGCTTTGGAGCCTTTCTTGCGCGATTTGAAATCCTGAGCGGTCTCGGCAAGCGACGCCAGCGCCTCGTCAATGGAGGCGTCATCCGCCTTCACAACCAGCTTTTCCAGCGTGATCTTGCTCAGGTCCACTTCGGGAATCGCAGGCAGTTTTTCGTAGGTCATCTCGACCACGACATCGTCGCCCTCTTTCCAGTCGTCATTGGTCATCTTCACGTCAGGCTGCATCGCCGGGCGGTCGCCTGTGGCGTCAAAATGATCGTTCATCGCACCGTCAACGGCTTCCTGCATCGCTTCGCCCAAAACCTTGGGACCAAACTGCTTCTTCAGCAGCGCCATCGGCACTTTGCCTTTGCGGAAACCCTTCATCTCGACTTCGGACTGGGCCTCTTTCAGCTTTTCAGTCACCTTCGTGTCCAGCTCGGCGGCTGTCAGCGTGATGGTGTAGCCGCGTTTCAGACCTTCGTTCAGCGTCTCTTTGACCTGCATGTGTGCTCCATAGCGTTTGGCCGCGCTTAGCTTACGCGGGCAGAAAATTTGTGCTCTTCTAGGGGCGGGGCGGCCTGCGTGCAAGCACCGTTTCACCCCTGCCCCTGTCGAGCAGACCTGGGCTACATGCCCAAAGCTTCTTTATACATCTCCAACACCGCCTCTTCTTCAGCGATGTCATCGGGCTCGCGCTTGCGCAGGGCGATCACCTTGCGCAGGACCTTGGTGTCATAGCCGCGTGATTTGGCCTCGGCCATCACCTCTTTTTGTTGCTCGGCAAGGTCTTTTTTCTCGGCGTCCAGACGTTCGATCCGCTCGACAAACTGGCGCAGCTCGTTGGCGGTGACCTTGTAGGTCGCGTCGCCTATGGCGTCCTCGGTCGGGGCGGGATTGGTGCTGAAATCGCTCATGGGCTGCTCCTTGTGCTGCGCGGGCGGGGGTGTGAGGCGCCTTGCTACCCTGCCCGCCAAAGCCCTGCAAGGTGCTCTTGCCCAGCCCTCCGGATTATCCTATGGCTCGCGCATGGAAACACACAGCTCTCCGACGTTCGACGCCCTGATCTGGGCCGGTACTGCCCTCTCCCTGCTGGGTTTGCTTGGGCTTGTCTATTGCATCCTACGCGTAAGCCGCGCGAAACGTGCGGGGCTTGACGATGATGCCATGCGCGCAGAGCTGAAAAAGGTCGTGCCCCTCAACCTGGGTGCACTGTTTTTGTCCGTCATCGGTCTGATGATCGTAATCATCGGTATTTTTTTGGGCTAGAATGATCGAGCTTCCAGCGCTTCTGGACAGAGCCTGCGGCGGGCGCTAAACATTTGTCATGGATATCAGACAACTCACCCCCCGCTATTTCGTTGCCCCGCAACTGTCGCCCGACCTTATGTCGGAGTATAAGGCTGCGGGTATCACCCGTATTCTGTGCAACCGGCCGGATGAGGAAGTCCCGCCAGCCCTGAGTGCTGCCGCAATGCAGGCCGCCGCACAGGCTGCAGGACTTGAGTTTGCTGTGCAGCCGCTGACCCATTCGACCATGACCGAGGAAAACGTCACCCATAACCGCGAAATCGGTGCAGACCGCGACGGTGTAACTCTGGCCTATTGCGCGTCAGGCACGCGCTCAACTATCGCGTGGGCTCTGGGTCAGGCCGGGTTGCAATCCGCAGATGCTATCCTCACCGCAGCGCGTACTGCGGGCTATGATCTGGAAAACATGCGCGGCTTCCTGGAGCAGTACGCCCCCTGAGCGCTGAGCGCCTGGACAGAACTGCCGCTACCACACCACCTGTTTCTTATTTATGTTCGAGATGCTTTCCTCCGCGTCCCATAGGTCAGAGTGTCCAACATCGTGACTTGCGGCGTCCTCCGTCTCCAACATGTCCGGCAATGCCTCCAGACTGCCAAATATATCCACATCAGACATGCTCGGGACTCCGGCGTCTGAGGCCGCATCCTCCTTTTGCGGGCTGTATTGCTTGGCGGCCGCCTGCGTCACATCAGGCAAATCCAGATCCTCGCGGTCCGAAGCACGACGGCGCGGTTGGTGATGCTCGCGCGTTTTTTGCTGCTCCACCTGCACTGCGCGCATTCCGTCAATCTGCCCCAAAGTGCCCCGGCTGAGCACCTTCCCGTTTACATCAATCACCAACGCCTGTGCCATCGTGGACAAGTTGAGGTCCAGCAGATCACCGGGCTTTAGCGCGCTTGCCTGTTGCAGCGACAGCTTGATCCTTGTGATCGCAATGCTGAGCTCCGCATGCAGTCCCAGTGCAATATCTGCAAGTCCGCCGCTTTTCACGACCTTATCGTGCGCCTCTGAACCGTCTTCGGGGACCGGGTCAACCATACGCTCAGGTTCCGGCATGATCAGGGTAAGTTTTCCCGTCCGCGCGCCGCCTGCCAAGTCCAGCGTCATCTCAATCACCTCATAGGCTGAGGCCCCTAGCGCCAATTGCGCCTGACGCGCTTCCTGCGCCCAAACCCCAAACCGGTATCCCTGCAACAGGATCCTGTCCTCCTCGACCTCCGGCAGCGGTGCTGCCTGTACCATCAACGTCTCGACGAACGGCGCGCAAAGCGCAGCGTCGGTGGCGGTAAAATGGCGTTGGGCGGCACCTTCAATCGCGGGTACGATCCGTCCCATCGTTTGTTGCTGGATCAGACCGGACACCACCGTCTCCTCCAGCAATGCTGCCGCCACTTGCACGCCCGGGCCGTCCATAAGCAGGATCAATGCGCCAGGCTCCAAACGGGCCACCATATCCGCCGCCGAGACAGTGCTGCGTGTCACGCCCAGCACACCCAGCGCCAGCGCCATCATCTGGTCAGCCTGTTTTGCAGTGGTCAACCGCAGGGCGCGGCCCAAAGACATCGCCCGCGCGGCTTGAGCTTCACTTCCGGTACGGGCCTTGCGCTGCACCAGTGATATCGTCTGCTCCGCGACCATGTCTGCCAATACCCCTTTCCCCTGATGCCGACAGCGCCGGTTTTCTACCGCAGGTTTCCACCCGTCATGCATGCAGTGCTATCGCGGAATGGTTACCAACGCCTTTATACCGGCAACAATCTCTGTGAACCTGTTTTGAGGGCCAAAGGCGCGAGAACAACTTCGAAACTGCCGCCCTGCATGTGCTGGACATAGCGGATGCTCCCGCCCAGCCGTGTGATGATCTCGCGGCAAATCGCAAGACCGAGCCCCGCACCATCCGCATCACCCGTGCCCAAACGGGCGAATTTTTCAAACATCAGGTTCTGCCCTTCTGCAGGAATCCCGCTGCCATTATCTGTAAAGGCGATGATCACCTCGTCCTCCTGTCGCCGCACTGCGATCTCCAGAACAGGTGCGGACGCGTCGCAATATTTGATCGCATTTGTCACAATGTTGATGAAAACTTGGGCCAGCCGGTCGCCGTCAGTGAACAGCGCCAAATCCTCGCTGCGCGGCCTGCGCCGGATGTCGAGCTTGCGCGCGGAGCTGGCCTGTGCAGTGGTCACCGCCTGTTCAATTACGCCACGCAGATTGATCTGGCGCGCGTTCAGCGACACCTGACCATTCTCCAGCACCGACAGGTCCAGCAAATCATCCAGCAAGCGGGTCAGCCGGATCGTCTCGGAGTGGATGATCGAGGCATAGCGTGTCTTCTCTGCCGAGCTCAGCCCCTCCATATCGCGCAGTATTTCCGAGAACGACCGGATCGAAGTCATCGGTGTGCGCAGCTCGTGGCTGATCTGGCTCAGGAAGCTGTCTTTTTGCAGCGACAGTTGCGTCAGCTTGGCGTTGGTGCGGCCCAGCTCCTCCGCGGTTTCTGCCAGCTGACGCGATTTGGTCTCCAGCTTGCTGGAATACTCTAAAATCTGCGCAGATTCGTCCGCCACCGCCATCAGTTCCTCGACCGAGATCGCCTGCCCTCCCATGATCTGCCCGACCATCGCGTTGGCGGTCGCAGCACCCACAGATCCCGCCAATTCGCGCTCCAGCGCCTGCACGAATTCGGGGCTTGGCGCAGGGGCCACCCCGACCCGTCCCTGTTTGAGCGCCTGTTGACTGAAAAAGGCCTGCGCTTCGGTCGCGCCCAGAATACGCTGCGACATGATCATCAAATCCTCGGTGCGCCCCTGCGAAGCAGCCCAGCCCTGCGCAGGCCCCGAAGAATGGTCAAATACATTCACAAACTGCGCCCCCTGCAACCGCTCCAGCGGCGTGGGGAAGGTGAAAATAGAAACCGCAAAAAACAACAGCGTATTGAGCGACAGGCTCCACCACACCGCATGAACCGTCGGGTCCAGCCCCTTGATCCCGAACAGTGCCAGCGGCCTCAGCCAGCCCAGACCGAAAAGCCCCTGATCAAAAATCTCCAGGGACAGGGCAGCATCAACGCCAAAACTGGGCAACAGCATCGTGTACATCCACACTGCAAAACCGATGGACAGCCCCGCAACAGCGCCCATGCGCGTGGCTCCGCGCCAGAAAATCCCGCCCAGCAGCGCAGGCAGGAACTGTGCCACGCCCCCGAAGGAGATCAACCCGATCGCCGCCAGCGCGCCAGACCCGCCCGAGGCGCGGTAATAGAAGTAGCCCAGCGAGATGATCAGCAGGATCGACAGCCGCCGCGCGCGGATCACGACCGTGCGCACATCCCCCGACTGCTGCGCACCTTCGTCCTTCAGCTTGAGCCACAGCGGCATGACGATGTGGTTCGACATCATCGTGCTCAACGCCAGTGTTGCCACGATCACCATCGACGTGGCCGAGGAGAACCCGCCCAGAAAGGCCAGCATCGCCAGCCCGCTCTGTCCTTGGCTCAAAGGGACAGTCAGCACATAGAGGTCGGGGTTGGACGCAGGCGGCATCAACTCAAGACCGACAACCGCAATGGGTACGACAAACAGGCTGATTGCCAGCAGATAGAGCGGAAAGGCCCAGCTGGCGATTTGAAGATGCCGCTCGTCGTCGTTCTCGACAACCATCACCTGAAACATGCGCGGCAGGCAGACCAGTGCCGCAGCGGAAAGTACAATCAGCGCGGTCCAGCGCCCGGCACCTGTTTGCCATGCGCTGATGGGCGAGGCATCAATCCGCGCGACCGTCTGCGCGACACCGCCCGCCAGCCCCCAGACCACAAAGGCGCCCACCGCCACGAGTGCGACCAGCTTGACAACCGCCTCCACGGCGACCGCGATCACCACACCGTGGTGCCGCTCGTTCGCGTTGAGGTTGCGGGTGCCGAACAGGAGCGTGAAGACAGCCAGCCCCGCAGCCACCCAGAAGGCTGCGTTGCGGTTGATGTCTACACCTTGCCCGTTGGCCATATCGGCGCTGGCAAAGATCGACACCGACAGGGTCACCGATTGCAATTGAAGGGCGATATAGGGTGTCACACCGATGACGGACATCACGGTGACCATCGCCGCCAGAAGGTTGGATTTGCCGTAGCGGGCAGAGATCAAATCCGCGACCGAAGTCACCCGCTGCGCCCGACCGATCCGCACCAGACGGCGCAGCACCCACCACCAGCCGATCATCACCAGCGACGGGCCAAGATAGATCGTGACATATTCCATTCCCGACCGCGCCGCATAGCCCACAGCGCCGTAAAACGTCCACGCGGTGCAATAGATCGACAGCGAAAGCGTATAGACCAGCGGCGAGCGAAGCAGCCAGCCGCCACGTCCGCGCGCCGCCGCACGCTCGGCCAGAAAGGCCACAAGAAACAGGCCCGCAACATAGACAAGGCATACGGCGATCAATTGGTTAAGGCTGACCATCAGGTGTTGCGCCCTGCATCCGAAACACTGTCTGCATCATCTGCGCCCCCGATCCGGCGCCACAACGCAAATGACGCGGTAATCGCCAGCACCCAGATCGTGAAAATATACCAAAGGGCAGTCGACAACGGCGTGGCAGTGCCGACAGGCACACCCGTGGGCCACATCGCCGGCACCACAATCCACAGCAGCGCACAGAGGAACGGCAACATCCTGACCGCGTCCATGATCCTGCGTTTGCGGTAGCTGCGCCGCTCCAGAAACAGCCGCCCCTCGGGCATCAGCTCACGCGGCCTGCGGTCAGCTCGCGCACAGCGGTCAGCATTTCTTCGTTGGAGAATGGTTTGGTCATGAACCGGCTTACCCCGGCCTGTAACGCCATCTCTCGGTCACGGGCCTGACCGCGCGCGGTCAGCATCAACACCGGCATATCCGCCAGACTGTCATCGCTACGCAACTCGGCCATAATCTCGAACCCCGTCTTCCCCGGCAGCATCACATCCAGCATCACCAGATCCGGCTTGGCGGCACGAATGACTTCGGCAGCATTGCCGCCATTGGCGAGCGTTTCCACCCGCCAGCCATCACGACCCAGCAAAAAGCGGATCGCCTCGGCAATATTGGTCTCATCCTCCACCAACACGACGTGTTTGGCCATGCAAGCGTCCTCCTCCCGATTGTGACAGCTGCGCGCTGATCTTTTTGTCATAACTGCGCGCTGTCTTTGCATTTTTACGATGCACCCTTACGGCGCCCAAGTCAAAATGTATGACCCCTATGCGCACGCCTCAGCGCATGATTGATGGCTCGCGCCTTGCGTGGCAGCGCTCGTGCGGGCAAATCCTGCATGTGGCACCCACCGCGCGCACCGGCGCGCTGGCATCCCCCACGGGAGCGCGCACCAGCAGCATCACACCGCGCGCAGGTGCGGGAGAGTTGTAGTCGTGGGCCATTGCAAGCTCGGTGGTGGCAAAGGCATCGAACTGCGTCTGCCCGCGCCCCAGCTGCCCCACACGTTCGCGCAGCACCGATCCGGGCGCGGCGAGGGCTGCAAACAGCGGCCAGAGCGGGCAGCAACTGTCAAACCGCGGCACCGAGAACCCGTCAATCGATTTGCGAAAGATCACTGTGCCAGAGCGGTCGCAAACCACCAAACCAGCGCCAAGCTGCGGCAGCGCCGCAAGTCGGCGCAGCATCAATGCCACAGGCACGCCGAAGCGGCGCGCAAGGATTACCGGCTCCACGCCCTCTGTCGCCACAGCAGCCTGCACCAGATCCAGCGACAAGGCGGCCGCGTCGCTGCGCACCTGCTCCAGCACACCGCGCAGGATGAACCGTGCCGCCTCCGACAACGCAGGCATTGCCTGCGAAAGCAGCGCGTCGATCAGCGTATCCACGCACTCCCCCTCAAGCTGCGGAAAATGGAAATCCTGCGCCGCCAGATAAGCCTCCACCTCTTCCTGCGCCGAGCGGCCGGCCCCTTTTGCGCCCTTGCTGGTCTCCAGATACCCCGCCAGCGCTTGCGCGCTCTGCGCCAGCCGCTGGCTGTCAGCATCAAGGTTAGCATGGAAACGGTCTTGCCATTCACGCTCCAATACGCCTTCACCCGCAAGGATCTGCGCGGTCGAGCGGACGGCGGCGGCGGTGGTCAACAACTCGTGCATCGAATCTGCAAGGGCAGGATCATGGGACATCCTGTCACTGAGACTCTCGACCGTGCGCTCCAGTGCGGCGACACGACGTTGGCTGGCAGCCAGTGCTTCGGCCCAGCCGGGAAAGCGGCCCGCAAAGGCCTCGGCGCGGTGCGCATCCTCTGGCGCCATATTCGCCGCCTGCGCTGCCTCGCCCAGCATGCCCAGCAAGGCAGCCTCGGCCCCTTCGGTCAACGCCTGCTGCTCTACCCCCAATGCAGCGGCGATGGCCAGCAACAGCTTGCCGCCGATTCTGCGTCGGTTATGTTCGATCAAATTGAGGTAACTGGCCGAAATCCCGACCATACGGGCCAGATCCGCCTGCTTGACCCCCTGCATCACGCGCCTCTCGCGGATGCGGCTGCCCGTCAGGCTCTCACGCGCCACGCGCAGCACCAGCGATTTTTGTGACCAAATTCAGAGGCTTTCTGCGCTGCAATATCATTAACTTTACACTTTACTGAATGATGATGTGCATTTATTTACAAATAAAACCATTCAATCAAGGGTCTTATTGCAGCAATGCCCCCACCCCCTGATAGTGATTTTGCACATGATACGTGCCAGCACCCCGTTCGGGAGAAAACGGGGATGACTGTTTGAAAACTTTCGGGAGGACTTTATGTCAATTTTTAATCCGACACGTCGTGGTCTGATTCAAACCGGCGTCGCAGCTGGTGCGGGCCTCGCTCTGCCAACCTACCTACGCGCCGAGAGCCACGCAGGCTTTACCAACGCACCCCAAGGCGACACTGTTACTTTGGGTTTCAACGTGCCGCAGTCCGGCCCCTACGCGGATGAAGGCGCTGACGAGTTGCGCGCGTTCGAGCTGGCGGTCGAGCATCTGAACGGTGAAGGCGATGGCGGCATGCTGCAAACCTTCAGCTCCAAAGTGCTGGACGGGACCGGCATCATGGGCAAGAAGGTCCAGTACGTTACCGGTGACACGCAGACGAAATCGGACGCCGCACGCGCCTCTGCCAAGTCGATGATCGAAAAAGACGGCGCCATCATGATCTCCGGCGGCTCGTCCTCCGGTGTGGCTGTGGCCGTTCAGGCGTTGTGCCAGGAGGCTGGCGTGATCTTCATGGCCGGTCTGACCCACTCGAACGACACCACGGGTAAAGACAAACGCGCCAACGGCTTCCGCCACTTCTTCAACTCCTACATGTCCGGTGCCGCACTCGCGCCGATCCTCGTCAACGAGTACGGCGCGGACCGCAAAGCCTATCACCTGACAGCCGACTACAACTGGGGCTACACCACAGAAGAAGCCGTGCGTTCCTCCACCGAAGCCTTGGGCTGGGAAACCGTCAACGCAGTGAAAACACCACTGACGGCCACGGATTTCTCCGCCTATATCGCACCTGTGATCCAGTCCGGCGCGGATGTGCTGGTGCTGAACCACTACGGCGGCAACATGATCAACTCGCTGACAAACGCGGTCCAGTTCGGTCTGCGTGACCAGACAGTCAACGGCAAGAAGTTCGAGATCGTCGTACCGCTCTACTCCGAGCTGATGGCACGCGGTGCGGGCGCCAACATCAAGGGCATCATCGGGTCGCAGAACTGGGACTGGTCGCTGGAAGACAAACTGGGCGCGCGCTACACCGGCACCAACGCTTTCGTTCAGTCCTTCGGCACCAAATACGGCTTCCCGCCCTCACAGGCCGCGCACACCTGCTATGTGCAAACGCTGCTCTATGCGGATGCGGTCACACGTGCCAAGTCGTTCAACCCCTGCGCGGTTGTCGAGGCGCTGGCGGGCTTCGAATTTGACGGTCTGGGCAACGGCCCGACCCTCTACCGTGCCGATGATCACCAGTGCTTCAAGGACGTGCTGGTTGTGAAAGGTAAAGAGAACCCCGAGAACGAGTATGATCTGGTCGAAATCGTAGAGGTCACACCGACCGAAGCGGTCACCTATGCACCCGATCACCCACAGTTCGCCGGTGGCTCTCTGGGCACCTGCAACCCGGGCGCCTAAGCCTTAGGGATGCTGTGCAGGGCGGATCATGTGTCCGCCCTGTATGCCTCGACATACACACCAACCAACAGCCTGCAAATCTGCAAAGCCCCCCCTGACCACAGGTGTTTGGTGCCGCGCGCTTGTGACAGATGGGACGGACCATGGACGCAATTCTCCTTCAAATTCTCAACGGCCTCGACAAGGGATCGGCCTACGCGCTGATTGCCCTTGGTCTGACGCTGATCTTCGGCACTTTAGGCGTGGTCAACTTCGCCCATGGCGCCCTGTTCATGATCGGTGCCTTTTGTGCCGTGACATTCTCCAAACTGCTCACCCTGAGCCACATCGTCATCGACGAGACGCGCAAGGACTTCCTCGGCAATCCGCTGAAGGTCGAAGTGCCCTACATCTATGATCTGCTCGGGCAACAGACCGGTGATACGCTGATCGACTGGGCCGTACCGCTGTCCATCCTGTTCTCCATCCCTGTGATGATCGCCATCGGCTTCATCATGGAGCGTGGGTTGATCAAACACTTCTATCACCGCCCCCATGCGGACCAGATCCTTGTGACCTTCGGTCTGGCGATCGTGCTGGGTGAACTGATCAAGTATTTCTACGGCGCCAACCCCTATCCCACGCCTGCACCTGCCATTTTCGCCGGATCATTCGATTTCGGGGCGATGCTGGGTTTTGATCCCAACACCATCATCTATCCCTACTGGCGCCTGATCTATTTCTGCTTTGCGGCTGTAGTCATCGGTGCGGTATTCGCCTTCTTGCAGTTCACCACATTCGGGATGGTCGTGCGTGCCGGTATGGCCGACCGCGAGACCGTGGGCCTGCTGGGCATCAACATCGACAAACGCTTTACCATCATGTTCGGCATCGCGGCTGCGGTGACAGGCATGGCGGGGGCGATGTATGCGCCCATCAACTCGCCCAACTACAACATGGGCATGGACTTTCTCGTGCTCAGCTTCGTTGTGGTTGTTGTGGGCGGCATGGGGTCGCTGCCGGGTGCGGTGCTGGCGGGTTTCCTGCTGGGCATCGTGGAGAGCTTTGCCTCCATGGCGCAGGTGCTGGAAGTCATTCCGGGCATCAACCAGATCATCATCTACCTTGTTGCGATCATCATTTTGCTGACGCGTCCCCGTGGCCTGATGGGCCGCAAAGGCGTGATGGAGGAGTAAGACCATGCTAGGACTATCAAAACGCGACTTTAGCCTGCTGATTGTGGTGGCTATCCTCGCCCTCGCGGCTCCTTTCATCCTCAACCCCTTCCCTGAAGGCTCGGGCATGGCGCAGTTCAACGCGGGCTATCCCGACCTGATGCAGCGTCTGGTGATCTTTGGTATCTTTGCCATCGGGTTCAACATCCTGTTTGGCCTTACGGGCTATCTCAGCTTCGGGCACGCCGCCTTCTTGGGTGTCGGGTCCTATGCCGCGATCTGGATGATGAAACTGCTCACCATGAATGTGATCCCCGCAATCATCGTATCCGTCATTGTGGCCGGGCTCTTCTCGCTGCTGGTGGGCTGGATCTCGCTGCGCCGCTCGGGGATCTACTTCTCGATCCTGACACTCGCCTTCGCCCAGATGTCCTACGCGCTGGCCTACTCCGTCCTCACGCCCATCACGGGAGGCGAGACGGGCCTTCAGCCCCGCGCATCCGATCCGCGTGTTCTGGACCGCGCATTGGAAGCAGGCCAGACGCCGCGCGCCAACCTCTTCGGCCTAGATATGAAGGCCAGCACCGAGCTGGTCTTGGGCGACTGGGTGTTCACCTTCAACGCGGGCTACTACATTGCGGCAGCGATCATGCTGCTCTCGTTCTACCTGTCGATCCGCATCTTCCGCTCGCCCTTCGGGATGATGTTGCGGGCGGTAAAATCCAACCAGCAGCGGATGAACTACACCGGCCTCAACTCCAAACCCTACACGCTGGCGGCGTTTGTAATCTCCGGCATGTATGCCGGTCTGGCAGGTGGTCTGCTGGTGGCGATGGACACGCAGGTGGGCGCGGAACGAATGTTCTGGACCGCCTCCGGCGAGGTGGTTCTGATGACCATTCTGGGCGGCGCCGGTACGCTGATCGGGCCGGTTCTGGGCGCGGGTTTCATCAAGTACATGGAAAACATCGTCTCCAAGATCAACGAAAGCGTACTGGAGCAGTGGTTCGCCTTCCTGCCCGACGGCCTGACCGACGTGATGGTCGCACTGGTCTATCCCTTTGTGGGCAAGGGCTGGCACCTGACGCTGGGTCTGCTGTTCATGCTGGTGGTGATCTTTCTGCCGGGAGGTCTGGTCGAGGGCGGTCAACGCATCGCAAAACTCTTCCGCCGCAAAAAAACCGCCGAGACGACCGACGGCAAAACAACACCTGCCGAATAAGGAGCGCACGACATGGGTATTCTTGAAGTCAAAGATGTCAACAAACGCTTCGGCGGGTTGCAAGCGCTGGGGAACGTCAACCTCAGCATCGCGGAAAACACCGTTCACGCGATCATCGGCCCCAACGGGGCCGGTAAATCCACCCTTCTAAACGTGCTGGTAGGCAAGCTGATCCCCGACACGGGGTCCGTCATGTTCGACGGCAAATCCGTGCTGGGCCGCAAACCCTACGAGATCAACCAGATGGGCATTTCCCGCGTGTTCCAGACCCCCGAGATTTTCGGCGATCTGTCGGTGATGGAAAACATGTTGATCCCCTGCTTTGCCAAACGCGACGGCGCGTTCCGGATGCACGCGATCGAGGGGATCGAACACGAGACGGACATCGTCGAAAAAGCCAAAGCCATGCTCGAAGACATGAAGCTCTATGACAAGCGCGAGATGCAGGCCTCCTCGATGTCGCGCGGCGACAAGCGGCGCCTTGAGATCGCGATGTGCCTGAGCCAGGAGCCGCGTCTGCTGCTGCTGGACGAGCCGACGGCAGGAATGGCGCGGGCGGACACCAACAACACCATCGACCTGCTGAAGCAGATCAAGGAAGAGCGCGACATCACAATCGCAATCATCGAGCACGACATGCACGTGGTGTTCTCTCTGGCCGAGCGGATCACCGTGCTGGCACAGGGAACGCCCTTGGTCGAGGATACGCCCGACAACATCAAGGGCCACCCGAAGGTAAAAGAAGCCTATCTGGGCGAGACGCAGACCGTCTGACGCTGCCCTCTCCCCCTCCAGAAGGACAAGAATATGACAACGCAGACCACCCAAGAGTTCAACCGCAACGCCAACCACGCGGCCACCGCCCCCGCCTTTCTGTCGGTCTGGGATATCCACGCGTCCTACGGCGAAAGCTATATCGTGCAGGGCGTCAGCTTTAACGTGCACGAGGGCGAAATCCTCGCCCTGCTGGGCCGCAACGGGGCAGGCAAAACCTCGACACTGCGCACCATCGCCCAGATCGGCGATCCGCAGTTGACCCGTGGCGAGGTCTGGCTGGACCACCAGCCGCTGCACAAGATGAAAAGCCACGAGGCTTCCGCCGCCGGTCTGGCGCTGGTGCCTGAAGACCGCCGCATCATCCCCGGCCTCACGGTCGAGGAAAACCTCAAGCTGGCACAAATCGCCCCGCCCATCGGCTGGTCGCTGGAGCGTGTCTATGACCTGTTTCCCCGTCTGGGCGAGCGTAAAAAGCAGGAAGGCACCACTCTGTCCGGCGGCGAGCAGCAGATGCTGGCCATTGCCCGCGCGTTGTGCCGCGACATCAAAGTGCTGTTGTTGGACGAGCCTTACGAAGGTCTGGCCCCCGTGATCGTGGACGAGATTGAAAAGACGCTCAAGATCATCAAGGAGCAGGGCATCACCACTATTCTGGTGGAGCAAAACGCCGTGCGTGCGCTGAAACTGGCGGACCGTGCGGTGATCCTCGACACCGGCAGTGTGGTCTTTGACGGCTCGGCCCAAGAGGTCCTGGAGAACGAATCACTGCGCGCTGAATACCTCGCCATCTGACGGCACTGCCCTCGCGAACAGGAATCGCATCCTGTCGGGTTTTCTGCGCCTACGCCACCTGATATGTGGCGTAGGTGTCTCTGGCTTCGACAACTGAAGGATTTACAAACTTTGGTTGGCAGCTTTGCCCTGCCGGATCATCCGACAGCCGTACCGTCGCCGCGCAAACGCGCGCGCAACTCTGTCTTGAGCACTTTTCCATAGTTGTTCTTCGGTAGCTCCTCCAGCCGGACATAGCGTTTTGGCCGTTTGAACCGCGCGATATGGGCCAGACACAGCGTGTCCAATGCGGCCTCGGGTGCGTCTCCGACGATGAAAGCGACAACCTCCTCGCCCCAGTCTGCATGGATCGCCCCCACCACAGACACCTCCGAGAGTTGCGGATGGCGCAGCAGCACTTCTTCCACTTCACGCGGGTACACATTCGAGCCGCCGGTGATGATCACATCCTTCGAGCGGTCTTGCAGTGTCAGATAGCCCGCAGCATCCAGATAGCCGATATCGCCTGTCATCAGCCAGCCGCTGCGCAAGGTCTTGGCGGTGGCTGCGGGGTTGTTCCAATAGCCCGGCATCACAGTGGCGCCCCGCACCATGATCTCGCCCGCTTGACCCACAGGCAGTGACATGCCGTCAGCGTCGCCGATCCGCACCTCCACGACCGACTGCGCGCGCCCGACCGATCCCAGCCGCGCCTCCCAGTCGTCACGCGTCCGGTCGGCAACATCCTCGCGCGACAGGGCGGTGATCGACATGGGACATTCCCCCTGACCATAGATCTGCACGAACTTAGGACCAAAATGATCCACCGCCGCGATGATATCCGCCGTATACATAGGCCCGCCAGCATAGACGATGGTGCGCAGGCCCTCTCCCTTGCGGCCAGCCGCCTTTGCCCCGTCGGTCAACCGCTTGACCATCGTGGGGGCAGCAAACATATGGCAATCGCCCAACTTCTCGGCCAGATCCAGAATCTCGCCGCCCTCGAAACTGCCCGAGTGCGGCACCACATGCCGCGCGCCCGCCAGCACATGTACGAAGTTATAAAGACCCGCCCCATGGCTCAGCGGGGCGGCGTAAATCGCGGCGTCCTTGGCGGCCACGGGATCCACATCGGTGGCATAGGCCAGTGACATCGCCATCAACATTCCATGCGTGATCATAACCCCCTTGGGCGCACCCGTGGTGCCCGAGGTATAGAAAAGCCACGCCAGATCATCCGGTTCGCGATGCGCGACCCCGGCCACAGCATCCCCCATAAGCGCGCGCGGCGCGTTGCAGGTGCAGTGCGCCTCCGCGTCTTGCAACATCGCGTGATGACGTTGGTCCGTCAGGCACAAAGACGCACCACTGTCTTCCAGAATACCCGCCGCCTCGCGCCCATGCAGCTTGGCGTTGACCGGCACGGCAACCGCACCCGCGTACAAGATGCCGTACAGCCCCAGTAACCAGTCGGGATGATTGTCCAAGAACAGCCCTACACGGTCACCCGCGCCAATGCCCTGTGCTTGCAATCCTGCTGCCACGCGCGCGGCACCCCGATGAAACTCATCATAGGTACAAATCACAGCGTCCCCGTAAAACAGCGCGTGCCGCGCAGGATCTGTTGCCGCGCGCCGCGCAAGCCAATGTCCAATGTTCATATCCACCCTCCCTGACCGTCGGTAAAGTCGCGCCTTTCCATGCTCCTGTCCATGCCATATAAGCGCCTGAAACGGACGTGCACAAAGCGCCCCCTTCGCAACGGTCGAGGATTGATATGACTAAGAATACCCATGATGCAGATGTCGCGTTCATTCGCGCACTGGCAGAGCTGCTGAACGAGAACGACCTGACGGAATTGCAGGTCAAACGCGACTACGCCGAGGATGACAGCCTGAATGTGCGCGTCTCCCGCAAGCCGCCCCAGCAGATCATGGCAGCACCACAGGCAATGCAGGCAGCCCCCGCGCCGATGGCATCTCCGGCCCCCGCTGCGATGGCGGCACCCGATGCAGCCCCCAGCGCAGATCCCTCCGCCGATCCCGGTGCCGTGACATCGCCCATGGTAGGCACCGTATATACCTCGCCCGAACCGGGTGCGCCCGCCTTTATCGCCGTGGGCAAGCAGGTCGCCGAAGGCGATACACTGCTGATCGTGGAAGCCATGAAAACCATGAACCACATCCCCGCCCCACGTGCAGGCACCATCAAACGCATTCTGGTCGATGACGGCGCCGCCGTCGAATTCGGCTCGCCGCTTGTGATCCTCGAATAAGCGGAGCCTTCCATGTTCAACAAAATCCTCGTCGCCAACCGTGGTGAAATCGCCCTGCGTGTCATCCGTGCCGCGCGGGAAATGGGCATCGCCTCGGTCGCGGTGCACTCCACCGCCGACAGTGACGCGATGCATGTGCGGATGGCGGATGAAAGCGTGTGCATCGGCCCGCCTTCGTCGCAGCAGTCCTACCTGTCTATCCCCTCGATCATCGCCGCCTGCGAAATTACGGGCGCGGAGGCAATCCACCCCGGCTATGGCTTTCTGTCTGAAAACGCAGGGTTTGTGCAGATCATCGAAGATCACGGCCTGACCTTCATCGGCCCCACAGCCGAACATATCCGCATCATGGGCGACAAGATCACCGCAAAGGACACCATGCGCGCACTCGGCGTGCCCTGCGTGCCCGGCTCGGATGGGGGTGTGGCCACGCTGGACGATGCCAAGCGTATCGGTGAGGAAGTCGGCTATCCCGTGATCATCAAGGCCACGGCAGGTGGCGGCGGCAAGGGCATGAAAGTCGCCCAATCCGCAAAGGATATGGAAAAGGCCTATCAGACCGCACGCGCCGAAGGGAAATCCAACTTCGGCAACGACGAAGTCTATATCGAGAAATATCTGACCACGCCGCGCCACATCGAGATTCAGGTGTTCGGCGACGGCAAGGGCAACGCTGTGCATCTGGGCGAACGCGACTGCTCGCTCCAGCGCCGCCACCAGAAGGTATTCGAGGAAGCACCCGGCCCGTCCATCACGCCCGAAGAGCGCGCGCGCATCGGCAAGGTCTGTGCGGATGCGGTGGCCAACATCAACTATATCGGTGCCGGTACGATCGAATTCCTCTATGAGAACGGTGAGTTCTACTTCATCGAGATGAACACCCGCCTTCAGGTGGAACACCCCGTGACCGAAGCGATTTTCGGCGTGGACCTCGTGCGCGAGCAGATCCGCGTCGCGGAAGGGCTGCCGATGTCATTCACTCAAGATGATCTGGTGATCAACGGTCACGCCATTGAAGTGCGGATCAACGCGGAAAAACTGCCCAACTTCGCGCCCTGCCCCGGCAAGATCACGCAATACCACGCGCCGGGTGGCTTGGGTGTGCGGATGGATAGCGCGCTCTATGACGGATACAAAATCCCGCCCTATTACGACAGCCTGATTGGCAAGCTGATTGTCCACGGCCGCGACCGGCCCGAGGCGCTGGCCCGTCTGAACCGCGCCCTGGGCGAGCTGATTGTGGACGGGGTGGACACGACCATACCGCTGTTCCACGCGCTGCTGCAAGAGGATGACATCCACACGGGTTCTTACAACATTCACTGGCTGGAGCATTGGCTGGAAACCAATCTTGGCGACAGCTGAGCCCGATGGGCGATCTGACACCGGAGCTTTTGCTGCACGGCTATAGTGTCGGCATCTTCCCGATGAGCGAGGGGCGCGACGATCCGGAGATATTCTGGGTCGATCCACGCAGGCGCGGTGTGATCCCGCTGGACGACTTTCATATCTCGCGCTCGCTGCGCCGTGCGATGCGGCGCAGCACATGGACCATCACCACAGACCGCGATTTCGAGGGCGTTTTGGACGGCTGCGCTGACCGCGACGATACATGGATCAATGCGGAAATCCGTGCCCTTTACACCGCACTATTCTCGCGCCAGCAGGCCCATTCGCTGGAGGTCTGGGAGGGCGATACGCTGGTCGGCGGGGTCTATGGCGTGGTGCTGGGTGCTGCGTTCTTTGGCGAATCAATGTTTTCGCGGCGCACAAATGCGTCCAAGGTGGCACTTGCCTGTCTGGTAAACAGGCTGCGCAGCGGTGGTTTTGTTCTGTTTGATACGCAGTTCATCACCAGTCATCTCGCCTCACTTGGCGGGGTCGAAATCAGCCGTGCGCAGTATCACACGCTGCTGGCGGTTGCGAAATCCCGTGAGGCGACCTTTGGCTCTGGGCCTGCTGCCAGCCCTCAGGATGTGATACAGCGCATCACCCAGATGTCGTAACGCTGATGCTCCATCGCGTTGAGCGCGGGTGCAGAGGCGATCATCCAGCCAGAAAAAACTGTGCCTGCATGACCGGTCTCGGACACTTCCAACTCGGCGTAGGCATCGCCCGAGGGGTTGCCCTCGGGGTAGCGGCATTCGTTCAGGACGATGTTCAGACGCCCGATTGTAGCGAGCTGGCCGTTGGGCACTGACAATTCAACAGTGGTCCCCGATGTCTTGTCCAGCGCGCGCAGAATCGCGCCCTGCCCGTTGCTGGTTGGCTCTGCAACCGCAGAACCTGCGCAAAGCGCACCGATCAGGGCAAGTAAGCGGATCACTCAGGCACCCATGCCTCGTAATCACCACGGTCCGCGGGATGTTCACGGCGGATGGAACCGCTGGGCGCATAAGCCAGCGCTGTGCCAGTCAGGTTTTCCTGATGCGGCTTTTCCCAAACCTTGTGAACCATCGGCTTGTCTGTCGGCGGCTCGTCATAGGTGCGATGCAGCCAGCCGTGCCAATCGGGATTGATCCGGCTCGCCTCGATCTCACCATTAAAAATCACCCAGCGTTTGCTGTCATCGGCATTGCGGTAATAGATGTTACCCTGCGGGTCCTCGCCCACTTTCTCGCCTTTGCGCCATGTGAAAAACTGCGTGTTGAGCGTTTGCCCGTTCCACCAGGTAAATGCGCTCAAAACCTTGCTGATAATGCCCATGAGAGACTCCGACTACTGTTGCTCAGCTTATGCTACGAAAGCGAACGAAGGTCCATCCCTGTGACACCGGTGCAGGCGACCACGCATCATCCGGGAGCAACACCGGCTCCGTCGTGAGGTAGCTTTTATGGGTAGAGATCAAATTGCCCATGCCGCCAGATGATCAAACGCACAGTTTTACTCCCATGCGCCCAATGTTACCGCAAGGCCGCAGCGCTTCAGTCCCCGCTTGCCAGCGCAGTCACCTCGATCTCAATCCGATATTTGTCGTCAATCAAGCCACATTCGATCATTGTGGCAGCAGGTGGATTTGCGCCGAATGTCTCTTTCAGGATGGGAAAGCAGGCCTCGAATTCGCTGCGGTCGGGCAGCATGTAGGTCACGCGGACGACATGCTCGAACCCGCAGCCCACCTTCGCCAATGCGTCGCCGATAATACGCAATGCATCACGGCATTGGTCGACCGTCGTATCGCCCTGCCCGACGGTACCCGCCACATGCACAAAGCCGCCAGCGACTACCGCTCGGCAATATCCCAGCTTGGCCTCGAACTCGCCACCAGAAGAAATTCTTTTCATATCATAACCTTCCAAAAGATAAGGGCAGACCAATGGCCTGCCCTCAATTACATCAGGCTCTCGAAAATCAACCCGCCGTAGCAGGCTCTTTTTCCGCGTCGGCGTGGATCATCAGTGGCTTGGCGTCTGATGTCACAGCCTCTTCGTTCACCACAACTTCGGTCACAGTATCCAGACCCGGCAGTTCGAACATGGTGTCCAACAGGATATCCTCGAGGATCGAACGCAGGCCGCGCGCACCTGTCTTGCGCATGATCGCGCGTTTGGCGATGGCTTGCAGCGCGTCGTCGGTAAAGGTCAACTGCGTGTCCTCCAACTCAAACAGACGCTGGTACTGCTTGACCAATGCGTTCTTGGGCTGCGTCAGGATTGTGACCAACGCGTCCTCATCCAGATCCTCCAACGTGGCAAGGACCGGCAGACGGCCGACGAATTCCGGGATCAGACCGAATTTCAGCAGGTCTTCGGGCTCAAGCTCGGTAAAAATCTCGCCTACGCCACGCGCATCATTGTCGCGTACGTCAGCGCCAAAACCCATGGCCGAGCCCTTGCCACGCGCTGCGATGATCTTGTCCAGACCGGCAAACGCACCACCACAGATGAACAGGATGTTCGTCGTGTCCACTTGCAGGAACTCCTGCTGGGGATGCTTGCGCCCGCCCTGCGGTGGCACAGAGGCCACGGTGCCTTCCATGAGCTTCAGCAGCGCCTGCTGTACGCCCTCGCCCGATACGTCGCGGGTGATGGATGGGTTTTCGGATTTACGTGTGATTTTATCTACTTCGTCGATGTAGACGATCCCACGCTGAGCGCGCTCCACGTTGTATTCCGAGCTTTGCAGGAGCTTGAGGATAATGTTCTCAACGTCCTCGCCCACATAACCGGCTTCAGTCAGCGTCGTCGCATCTGCCATGGTGAAAGGCACATCCAGAATACGCGCAAGCGTCTGCGCCAGCAGTGTCTTGCCGCAGCCCGTCGGCCCAATCAGCAGGATGTTGGATTTAGCCAGTTCGATATCGCCGCCCTTCTGGGCGTGATTGAGGCGCTTGTAGTGGTTGTGCACAGCCACGGACAAAACGCGTTTGGCCTTGGCCTGGCCAATCACGTAGTCGTCCAGAACATCTGCGATGTCTTTCGGCGTTGGCACGCCATCGGTTGATTTCAGGCCGGATGCCTTCGTTTCTTCACGGATAATATCCATGCACAGCTCGACGCATTCATCACAGATGAACACGGTCGGGCCTGCGATCAGCTTGCGCACCTCATGCTGGCTTTTGCCGCAAAAGCTACAGTAGAGGGTGTTTTTGCTGTCGCCGCTGGTAGAATTGGCCATGTGAGCCCTCTCAGGTCTAAAGCTTGGGTGTACCGCCCCGAACGGGCGGTACAAAAAAGAATTCGCCACAACACTAAGTCAGCCACTCCGGTCCTGCAATCGCAAATCCGGAGCGGGCGGTAATGTGACCTACTTGCCCTTCTTGGGCTTTTTAGCGTCGGGGTCTTCGGATTTGCCGCGGTTCTCGACGATTTCGTCGATGTGCCCCCACTCTTTGGCTTCTTCGGGTGTCATCCACTTGTCACGGTCCAGCGCCTTTTGCACGGTGTCGTAATCCTGACCGGTGTGCTTGACATAAAGCTGGTACATCCGCTCGCGCGTCTGCTCGATATGACGCGCCGAAATCAGGATATCAGCCGCCATGCCCTGCGAGCCGCCCGAGGGCTGGTGGATCATCACTTCGGAGTTGGGCAGTGCAAAGCGCATGCCCTTTTCCCCACCTACCGCAATGACCGACCCCATCGAAGCCGCCATACCGCAGATCAGCGTTGAGACCTTGGGCCGGATATACTGCATCGTGTCATAGATCGACAGACCCGCCGACACCTCGCCACCGGGCGAGTTGATGTACATGCTGATTTCCTTGGTCGGATTCTCGGATTCGAGGTGCAGCAACTGAGCCACGACCAGATGGCTCATCCCGCTGTGAATGGGGCCGTTGATGAACACGATCCGTTCTTTCAACAGGCGCGAGAAGATATCGTACGCGCGTTCGCCGCGGCTGGTTTGCTCCACAACCATGGGAACGAGGTTCATATACGTCTCTACGGGGTCTCTCATAAGCTCTGCCTTCAATAGGATTGTACGGGACCATACCCGCCCAAGTATTTACACAAGATTAGTCGGGGCGCGGGGGAGCTTCAAGGGGGGTTCCCTCCTCGCGCAGCCCCTTGATGCGGCCCGCTCCGGCGCTAGATCCGCGTTATGCATCAAACCGTTCCTTTCCCGCCCACCGCTGCCGAAGCGCGCGACCGCCTGAGCCGCTTTGCGCCTTTGGCCGGAGTACCCTATGCGCAGCGCCGCAACTTTGATCTGGGGGCGGGCAACCACAGCCATGTCTCCACCCTTTCGCCCTATGTCCGCATGAAGTTGCTGGATGAGGCGGACCTGTCGCGCGCGGTTCTGGCGCATCTGGGCGCGCGCGAGGCAGACAAGTTCTTGGCGGAGGTCTGGTGGCGAACCTACTGGAAAGGCTGGATGGAGCAGCGTACCGCCATCTGGAGCAGCTACCGCGACGATCTGGCGCGGCTTCACAATGAAGTGCAGACGCAATCCGGCCTGCGCGCGCGCTGGGAAGCCGCCTGTCTGGGGCAGACAGGCATCAGCCCCTTCGACCACTGGGCGCAGGAACTGGCGCAAACCGGATATCTGCACAACCACGCCCGGATGTGGTTCGCCTCGATCTGGATCTTCACGCTGGGGCTGCCGTGGCAACTGGGCGCGGATTTCTTCCTGCGGCATCTGCTGGACGGCGATGCGGCCGTCAACACCCTCAGCTGGCGCTGGGTTGCGGGCATCCAGACGCAAGGAAAAACCTATCTGGCAACGCCCGAGAATATCGCCAAGTTTACAGGCGGCAGGTTCGAGGATGTTCAGGGGCTGGCAACTGATGCCCCGCCCGTACCAGCGCCTCCGCCGCCCGCGCGCCGCGATATTCCCGTCTTGGAAGCGTACTCCGGCGCTCCTGCGGACCGCGTGGGGGTGCTGCTCCATTCCGATGATCTGATGGCACCCGATCTGAGCCGATGGGGCATCAGACCCGTCAGCATCGGCTACCTTGATTGCACCGCCGCGCAAAGCCCTTGGCACATCGCACCTGTTGTGACGGAATTTCGCAGCGCACTTGCACGGGATGTCGCGCCGGACGCGCTGCATCTGGCGGATGCGGAGGCGCTATGCCATTGGGCTACCGAACATAAACTAGACCAGATCATCACACCTCACGCGCCAGTGGGACCAATTCGCACCGCCCTGCGCACTGCGCGCACAACCGGCCTTGTCCCCGTGACCGAAGTCCGCCGGGCCATTGATAGCGCTGCATGGCCGCTCGCTACCGCAGGTTTCTTCAAGTTCCGCGCCCATATCCCCGACCTGCTGGACAAGTTTGCCCGCTGAGCACGCGCCTGTCATGGTACTGTAATACTCCCGTCACAAAACCGTGACGGAATCAGACCAGTTTGCGCGCAACATCCACATGAGCCGGAGCATGCCATGACACGCAAAGACATCCTCAACGATCCGATGATCGGCAACAAGGCCGAAGCTTACGAGGCATTCGACGACATCCCGACAAACCCGAACCTCTCGCGCACAATTGGCGAGGTTGTCGCAGCGCGCTATTCGCGCCGCGAGTTGTTCCGTGGCGCGCTGGCCGTGACCACCACCACAGCGCTTTTCGGCACTTCGGCGATGATCGCACCCAAGCAGGCCGCCGCCGCCGGCACCTCGCGCTATAACTTTACCGAGCTGGAGTGGGGCAACGATACGATGCACCATGTGGCAGAAGGCTATGACGCCGACATCCTGCTGCGTTGGGGCGATCCGATCACCGCCGATGCGCCGGACTTCGACGTTATGAACCAAACGGCGGCAGCACAGCTGGGCCAGTTCGGCTATAACAACGACTACGTCGGCTTCACCGCGCTCAATGACGCAGGCACGCGCGGGCTGCTGTGTGTAAACCACGAATACACCAACGAAGAGGTCATGTTCCCCGGCCTCGGCCGTCAGGACGCGGCCGGTTTCGCAGGCATGACACCCGAGCTGATCGACATCGAGATGGCCGCCCACGGTGGCACTGTCGTCGAGATCGAGAAGGAGACAACGGGCCAGTGGCGCGTGGACCGGAACGGCCAGTACAACCGCCGGATCACGCCACTCAACACCGCCATGACCATCTCAGGGCCCGCCGCAGGACATGCGCGCATGCGCACCAACGCCGACCCCGAGGGCATGACCATTATCGGCACGCTCAACAACTGCGCAGGCGGTATGACGCCCTGGGGCACCTACCTGATGGCCGAGGAGAACTTCCACGGCTATTTCTGGACGAGCCTGCTGGACGCCGAAGGCAAACCCGACCTCTCCACCCTGCCCGAGGCCGACGCCAATCGCCACAAACGCTACGGCGTGCCGGGCATGTGGTACAACTGGGGCACCACCCATACCCGTTTCGACATCGACAAGGAACCAAACGAGCCGAACCGCTTTGGCTGGATTGTCGAAGTGGACCCGCGCGACCCTGAAGCGATGCCCATCAAACACACCGCCCTTGGCCGCTTCCGCCATGAGGGCTGCGAGACGGCAGTAGCCTCCGATGGCCGCCTTGTGATCTACTCGGGCGACGACAACCGCTTTGATTATATGTACAAATACGTCTCGGCGGGCAAAGTCGGCGAGGATCGCGCGGCCAACTCCGCGCTGCTGTCAGACGGCACCCTGTATGTCGCGCGCTTTGACGAGGACGGCAGCATCACATGGCTGCCGCTGGTCCATGGCGAGGGGCCGCTGACTGCGGAAAACGGTTTCAACGATCAGGGTGATGTCATGATCGATACCCGCCTTGCCGCCGATCTGCTGGGCGCCACGCCGATGGACCGCCCCGAGGACGCACAGCCGCGCGGCGACGGCACAGTTTATCTGATGCTGACCAACAACTCCAAACGCAAGCCCGATCAGGTCGATGCCGCTAACCCGCGCCCCGAGAGCGTGTTCGGCCATATCATCGAGATCAAGGAAGACGGCGGCGACCATGGTGCGGCCAAAGGACAATGGTCGATCCTTGTAAAGTGCGGTGACCCCTCCGTCGCCGAAGTCGGCGCGATGTGGAACCCCGAGACATCGCAAAACGGCTGGTTCGGCTCGCCCGACAACGCCGCAATCGACGCGGACGGACGTCTGTGGATTTCGACGGATCAGGGCGGCAACTGGGGTGCGACCGGCAAATCCGACGGGCTTTACGCGCTGGAGACTGAGGGCGAGGCGCGCGGCACATCCAAGCTCTTCTTCCGCTGCCCCGTAGGCGGCGAGATGTGCGGCCCCTACTTTACCGATGACGCAGAGACACTCTTTGTCGCCGTACAGCACCCCGGCACCGATGGCACGAAAGAACTGGCAGGCTTCGAGCGCAACAGCACTTTCGAAGATCCCGCCACCCGCTGGCCCGACTTCGATCCCGCCATGCCGCCCCGTCCGGCGGTGGTGGTGATCACCAAACAAGGCGGCGGCAAGATCGCCGTCTGACGCAGATTTCAACAAAGTAATTTCATAACCACCAAGGCCCCGCTGTCACGCAGCGGGGCCTATTCCTTCGCGTCTCTTGTGCAGGGTCATTAAACTTGTACTAGTTACCCCCAGGGAGATCTTTGGGACTTTACACATGCGCACACAGGTTGTGATCATCGGTGGCGGGCCGTCCGGCCTGCTGCTGGGTCAACTGCTGCATACCATCGGCGTGGATGCCGTGGTGCTGGAGCGGAAAACCCGCGCCTATGTACTGGGCCGTATCCGCGCGGGCGTGCTGGAGCGCGGCACGGTGGACCTGCTGCGCCAAGCCGGTGTCGATACGCGCCTGCGTGCCGAGGGGCTGGTGCATAACGGCACCATGATCAGTGTCGATGACACGATGTTCCGTCTGAACTTCACCGAAGCCACCGGCCATCCGGTGATTGTCTATGGCCAGACCGAAGTCACCCGTGACCTCTATGACGCGCGCGAGGCCTGCGGCGTGCGGACTGTCTTCAACGCCGAGAACGTCGTCATCGAGGATATCGAGAGCGCCACACCAAAAGTCAGCTACACTGTGGACGGCACCCGCCATACCCTCCATTGCGATTACGTCGCGGGCTGTGACGGCTTTCACGGGGTCAGCCGCCAGACAATTCCACAGGACAAACGCCGCGAGTTTGAAAAGGTCTACCCCTTCGGCTGGCTCGGCATCCTGTCACAGACCCCTCCCGTCCACCATGACCTGATCTACGCCAGCTCCGCGCGCGGCTTTGCCCTGTGCTCCATGCGCAATGCAAACCTCAGCCGCTACTACATCCAGTGCAGCATGGAGGAGGACGCGGCCGACTGGTCCGATGACGCCTTCTGGGCCGAGCTGAAACGCCGACTGCCGCCTGAGGTCGCGGCCACGCTGGTTACCGGCCCTTCCATCGAGAAATCCATCGCCCCGCTGCGGTCGTTCGTGTGCGAACCGATGCGCTGGGGGCAACTGTTTCTCTGTGGGGACGCCGCGCATATTGTGCCGCCCACCGGGGCCAAGGGGCTCAACACCGCCACATCGGATGTGCATTACCTGTTTCAGGGGCTCAAGGCGTTTTACACCAACGGTGACCCGGACGGGCTGGACCAATACTCCGCCCGCGCGCTGGCCCGCGTCTGGAAGGCCGAGCGGTTCAGCTGGTGGTTTACCTCGCTCATGCACCGTTTTCCCGACCAGTCGGACTTTGACCGCAAGATGCAACTGGCCGAGCTTGAGTTCCTGCGCTCCAGCGCGAGCGCACAGGCCGCGATGGCCGAAAACTACGTGGGATTACCCTATTGATGGACAAGACACCCCCCAAAGGCGGCTATGCCGCGCGGCTGCCGCAGAACCATCCCGCGGCGCTCTATCCGCCCTACCGCACGTCGGTAAAGCGCAGCCCGACCTATGCGCCGATCTCCTTCCCGACAACGCCCAGCGAAGAGCACGGGCCGGTCTTCGGCCATGATATCCTCGGGCCTCTGGACAATGACCTGCTGCACAACTTCGGTACGGATGGCGCATCGGCCATCGGCCCGCGCATTGTGGTTCACGGGCGCGTGCAGGATCAATTCGGACGCCCGGTGGCCGGTGCGCTGCTGGAGGTGTGGCAGGCCAATGCGGGCGGGCGATATCGCCATGTGCGTGAGGGCTATGTCGCAGCGCTCGACCCCAATTTCGGCGGCTGCGGGCGGGTCATTACGGATGCGGAGGGCCAATACGAGTTCCGCACCGTCATGCCGGGCGCGTACCCCTGGCCAAATGGCCCCAATGACTGGCGGCCAGCGCATATCCACTTTTCCGTCTTTGGCGCGGGGTTTGCACAGCGGCTGATCACACAGATGTATTTCGAGGGCGACCCGCTGATCCCGCGCTGCCCGATTGTGCGCAGCATCGCGGAGCCGGATGCTGTCGCGCGTCTGATCGCGCCGCTGGACATGGCGCGCACCGTGCCGATGGACGCGCGCGCCTACCGCTTTGACATCACGCTGCGCGGGCGGCGTCAGACCATGTTTGAAAACCGGATGGAGGGACTGTGATGAGCGATTTCAACGAGACTCCCAGCCAGACCGCAGGACCCTATGTGCATATCGGGTGCACACCCAATTTCGCAGGGATCACAGGTGTTTATGCGGAAGACCTCGGGCAGCGGATGATCACCTCAGGCGCATGTGGCACGCCCATTATCCTCACCGGCATCGTCTATGACGGCTCCGGCACACCGATGCGCGATGCCATGGTTGAGGCGTGGCAGCCGGACGCTTCGGGGCGCTTTGCCGGTCAGGATGGCGCCGACCCTGCTGTTTCCGGCTTTGGCCGCTGTCCGTGTGACGCCAGCACCGGTGCCTACCGCTTTGAGACGATCAAACCCGGCGCTGTGCCTTGGCCGCAAGGGGGCATGCAGGCGGCGCATATCACGCTGTGGATTGTCGCACGCGGCATCAATCTGGGACTGCACACCCGCGCTTATTTTGCCGATGATCCGGCACTAGAGACCGATCCAGTTTTGGCGCGGATCGAGCACAAGTCACGCATCAGCACCCTTCTGGCGCAACCGAAAGGGAATGAAGTGTACGAGATGAACATACACCTCCAAGGCACTGATGAAACAATATTTTTTGACGTCTAGAACACCTGGCGCGCAATATGAACCTAGGGATGAATTGCGCCCCTTAAGGCATTGAATATCAAGTAACTTTTGACTTCACCTTATACTCGTCGCGATCCCACAGCTTGTTCCCCATGACATCTGCAATGATCGCCACCGCAGCACTCACATCCGCGCCGTCCAGATACATTGGCGTGAAGCCGAAACGCATGATGTCGGGCGCACGGAAATCTCCGATCACACCACGGTCGATCAACGCCTGCATGGCGGCATAACCCTCCTCAAACCGGAACGAGATCTGCGAGCCGCGTCGCGCCGCGTCGCGCGGAGAGGCCAGTGACAGTTGCGGCACATCGCGCTCGACCTCTGCAATAAACTGCTCCTGAAGCGCCAGTGACTCCGCGCGCAGTTGCGCCATATCCACGTCCGCCCAAAGCTCCATCGCCACCTCCAAAGCGGTCAGCTGGATCACCGGCGGCGTGCCCACACGCATCCGCTCGATCCCCGCGCCCGCAGTGTAGCTCAGATCGAACGCAAAGGGCTGGCGGTGCCCCAACCACCCACTGAGCGCGGGCTGGATGGTCTCTTGCAAATCAGGCCGGACATAAATGAACGCCGGTGCGCCCGGTCCACCGTTGAGGTATTTATAGGTACATCCGATGGCAAATTCACAGTTCGATCCCGCCAGATCAAGCTCGACAGCGCCAGCCGAATGCGCAAGATCCCAGAGCATCACAGCGCCATGGTCATGCGCCAGTGCCGTGATCGCGTTCATGTCATGCATCCGGCCCGTGCGGTAGTCCACCTGCGTCAGCATTACCACGGCGATCGTCTCGTCCACCGCATCCGCCACTTCTTCGGGCGCTACCGTGCGCAACTCATACCCCTGCTCGAGCAGCCCCACCAGCCCTTCGGCCATATAGAGATCGGACGGAAAATTACCCGTATCGCTGAGGATCACGCGGCGCTCCGGCACCATCTTGATCGCTGCCGCCAGCGCCTGAAAAACTTTGAGCGATAGAGTATCCCCCATCACCACAGAGCCTTCGGCAGCCCCCACAATCCGCGCTACCTGATTGCCAACGCGCGAGGGTTGATCCATCCAGCCCGCTGCATTCCAGCCGCGGATCAGCATCTCGCCCCATTCATCTGTCAGCATCTGTTGCACCCGTGCGGCCACCGCACGCGGCATCGGCCCCAGCGAGTTGCCGTCCAGATAGATCACCCCTTCGGGAAGGATGAATGAGTCTTTTTTCAGGATATCGGACATCTACAAGGCTCCTCTGACGTGCCATAATTCGGGAAACAGCTCGACCTCGAGCATTTTGCGCAGATAGGCCACACCTGCCGTGCCGCCGGTGCCGCTCTTGAACCCGATGATCCGCTCGACCGTGGTGACGTGATTGAAACGCCAGCGGCGGAAATAATCCTCAAGATCCACCAGCTTTTCAGCCAGTTCGTACAGGTCCCAATGGGCGCGCGGGTCTTCATAAACGCGTTGCCAAAGGTCCTGCACCTGCGGCACAGCGGCCCAGTCGCACTGCCCGGGCGCACCCGCGAGGGGTGCGTGCTCGAACCGCGCACAGAGCAGCGCGATCGCCACCTGATAGAGACTTGGCTTTGCCAGCTCCGCCTCAAGCCTCGCAAACGGGCCTTCGGTGTGTTTGTGCAGCTTCATGAGTGCCGCATTGCGGTTGCCGAGGATAAATTCCACCAGCCGGTACTGGTGCGACTGGAAGCCCGAGGAATTGCCCAGACTGGGGCGAAAGGCAGTGTATTCCGAAGGGGTCATTGTGCGCAGCACATCCCATGCGGAATTCAGCTGCTCGAATATCCGCGCCACGCGGGATAACATCTTGAACGCAGCAGGCAGTTCCCCCTCCAGCATCGCCGCCCGGGCAGCCTCCAACTCATGGATCACCAGACGCATCCACAGCTCTGATGTCTGATGCTGGATGATGAACAGCATCTCGTCGTGGGCATCCGACAGCGGATGCTGAGCGTTCAGGATCGGCGCCAGCCCGAGGTAGTCACCGTAGGACATATCGCCAGAGAAATCCATCTTGGCCCCTTCGGATGCCGCCTCGAATTCACGCATAATCTGACCCTCCCTCTTGGATTTTCACAGCCCTATCACAGGGTTTTGCCACGCGCCAAGAGTGATGTGCAAAACGGCAGGCTCAGGGCACCAGAACCCGTACGCCGGGTATGGCTGCAATGGTGGCCACATCCTCGTCGTAGGCCTCGGTCATGTCTTCGACCACCTCTTCGGTCCAGCCCGGCATGTCCAGTTCTTCCTCTACCTCGCCCTCAAGCGCGTATTTGTCCAGAAACGCAGCAATCGCGCGGCGTTTCTGGTGCTCGGTCATCACCGGATGATCCTTGAGGTAGGCACGGAACCGTTTCATGCCCTCATCGCTCATGATCGAGCTCAGCAGATCAAAGCCGCCAACGATCTTTCGGTCATCGGGCAACCCCGCCATCTGCCGGATGATGTGCCCCCACAGAAGCGGCGTGTCCTCGTTGCACCAGATGGTGATCGGCACATCAGGTACTGCTTCACGCAGCAGTCCGATAGTTTCGGACCACAGAACATCGCGTGGATCATGCCCGCCCCAGAACGCGGCCGGGTCCTTACCATCGGATTTGCTGTAGAGGATCGGCAGCAGCGTGGCAGGGTTCCGGATGGCCATGAAAATCTCGACCTCGTCCTGCGCAAATATCTGTGCCATTCGCATCATCCGTACGGGCCCCGCAGGATAGAGAATACCACCCTGCACCGCCGACTTGGGGGTACGGAAGAAATTGGCGTCCGACAGGATTACCCGCTCCGCTTCGCCCTCGTCCAGAAATGCGTCCATCAACACATCACGCGCCATCTCGGAAGGTGGCGCACTGACCATCGCATTGAGCGTCTCGCGCAGGATCCCTCGGTAGCGGCTGTGGCCCGGCACCATCGTCCCCTGCGCCGCGAACTCGTCAGCATTGCGCAAAAGGCACTTCATCAGCCGCTCTTCTTCGGTGAAATGAACGCCTACATGCAGGACCAGTTTCATTGCTTTAAGCCTCTCTATTTATGGAACCGTATAGCGCCGTGGATGCTTCATGTAAAACCTGCAAAAGGATGATAAAATCCTCTTGCGCGTTGTTCATATTCGCTTTAGAGACCCGCCCAGTGCCCCTATAGCTCAGCTGGTAGAGCAACTGATTTGTAATCAGTAGGTCCGCGGTTCGAGTCCGTGTGGGGGCACCATTCAAGGCTTATAAGCTGTTGAAATTAAATATGAATTTGGGATATTGGTGCTTTATATCCCCCTAATTATACACCTTTACCCTCTTGCTCGCCGACGATTTGTAAAGCTACCAGCGACGCTCCATTTCATCGTGAGTGCCTACACTCACCAGATCAAATTCAGCCTCGCCGCGTTTTAGCAGTAAGATACGGTCGCCCTTACTAGAGTTTATGAGGAAGTGGCTAGGGTGCCCTTTGAAGCCTCGAAAGCGAAGGTTTCTATTTTCAGGCTGACGCTTGAACTTTGCTAGGGCGTCGATAACATTCTCACGCTTTTTAGGTGCCAACTTTTTAATGTCAGCTTCGAATTTTTTTGTTGGCCGAAGAATCACCTTCAAAGTGCACGCAGATAGTTCGCAAGTTCGCCCATTTCATCAAACGATCCGGTTATCTCTGCCCCATCATCCAACTGCGCCTCAAAACCCCGAACAAGAGCGCCCATATCAATACAGAAATTTGCAAGCCAGATATGCAGTTTGGCCGCAGCTGGCATGGCTTCTTTACTATTTCGCTTTTTCAAACTGGAAAACTTAGCAATTATCTCATCAGCTTCGGCGAACGCGCCCTCCGAAGTTTGTTCAAGCAATTCAACTAATGGTGCGGTGGCTATCGTATATAATTCCGGCGTCAGGTCTTGCTGACCAAGTAAGCTCTCGCGAATTGTTACGGTGCTTTCTTCGATCCTGTTTGCCCATTCATGGACTGTCCTCTCCATTTCGCGCTGGGCTTCTGCAAGACGGTTCAACCCCGCAAAGAGGTCATCTAACTGCTCTGCCTTTGCCTGTCGCGGGATAGGAGGGCTTAGTACAACTTTCGTTGCATCCTTTACGGCTTGATCCAGACTGGGGGCGAACATGAGTCCTCAAAACTTAGTTTGTTATATGTACTACTTAAGCACAAAGCGTGTTTCGATCAACTAGCTAAGCCCCACACTAAGTGCTCGCTAAGCGATGCCCAATTGCCCGATTTCTTGTAGAGGTTCCATTAAACAGAACATAATTTCACATTTTATTGCTTACGAGTGTAGCAATATATGCTCGCAGTTTGCCCGCTTCACGGCTGCGCGTGCCGTGCCGATAGTTTGGGTGCGTTTGGCCAGATCCAGCACCGCCGCCTGCGCCGTGCATGCGGCATACTTTCCAGCCGCGCACCGCTGGGCTTTTGCAGGGTCTGCCACTTCGTTTAGATTTCGCGGTGCATCTGGGCGCACAGTGCATGGGGTAAGCGTCACTTTTCATCTTCCGCCCCCCCCCTTCGCCACGTTCCCCACGATAGCCTGCCCGCCGCTTTCCACCGTCACCCGCTCAACGCGCACAGTCTGCCCTTTGCTACGGTATCGCTTCAATGTGTCCAACTGCGCGGCGTAGGTGCGGCCAAGCTTGTTTAGCGCGCGTTCCGCCGCATCCTGTTGCGGGATGTTCTCAACATGGTTCAAGCGGCGTGCCAGCATCATGGTCGCTTGATGTACCGCCGCCATCTGCGTGAACAGCAAAGCTTCGGCTGCATCCTTCGGTTTCATCGCATCGACAAAGCCCAGCGCGAAGTTTGAAGCGTCATTATCGACACGGTTGCCCTGTGAGCCAAGAATAGCAATTTGAGATATCAGCCCGGCGGACACCTTGCTGTGCCCCGTCGCTGCGTCCAAACGGGTATAGTCGCCCCCCATGCCGATATTCATTTGGTTATCCTCTCCCCACTCGACAAAGATTCTTGGCGGTTTGCGCTGGGCGTCCGGTGCCTTGTCTGCGGGTTTGGTCATTATCTCTGATTTAGCCATTGTCGTTTCCTTTCGGGGTTTCCCATTGTCTCGTTAATCCGTTCCAGTGTTTGCCTTTCGGTCCGTGACGTTCCCATTCCGACAGCATCCGCCAAGCGGCCAGAGACACAACGCGGCCCGTCCATGTCAGGGGTCGCCCGTCAAAGGTGGTGCCGTACGGGCGCTGAGCGTCTGGATCCGCTGCAAATTCGGGTTTCTGCGCGGGGGGTGCTGCGACACTCGCGACAACCGCGACACGCGGCGCAGGTATCGCCGCCGGATCCTGCATCGGCGGTTGCACCAAAGGGGGCGGTGTGCCCCCCTCGATTTCCTCCAGTGCCTGCTGCACATCAAACCACATGCGCGCCGCCCTTTACGATACGCCAGCTTTCCGCCCGTGCTGCGCCGCGCACAAGCGTGCCGGGGTCGAGCGGTGCAATCCAGCCGTGGCGCTCCAGCAAGGCAAGTGCTGCGCGGGCCTTCGGGCTTTCGCGCAGAGCATTGGGGCCAAGGCGCACAACATCACGCACCATGATTTCCGCCTCTGTCCAGCCCTCCAGCATCCACTTGCGCAGGGCTTCGGCCCGGTCGATTTCGACAGATACCGTTGCCGCATCGGCCAGCCGTACCGCTTCGGACAGGTAAAACTGCGCCAAGGCGATGCCGTTGCCCATATCAGCAGGGGTCACTTCCGGCGCGTGCAGGTCGCGCCACAGCGTCAGCACGCCTGCAATGCGTGCCGCCTGTTCTGCGGATTTGCTGGCATAGCCGGGCAAGCGGTGCAGATTACCGCCCGGTGCCTGCGCCGCCTCTACCGTGTCCGCATAGCGGATCAACAGCGCCCGAGCGCCATCTGACAAGGGTAGCCTGCGCGGCTGCAATTCGCAGGTGTCTGGATCCATCGGCAGGGACGTTTCCAAGATTTCGCGCAGGCGTGCCCCGAATTGATCCAATGCGCCCCCATCGCAGCGCATGTTTCCGTGTAGGCGTGCGCCGATGGTGCTGCGCGGCTCACAGATCAAAAAACGTGGCAGAAAGCCGGTATCTGCTGCCATAGGATCCGCCATGAAGCCACGCGCCACGCCGGGCTGCACCATAAGATGCACCGCCAGTCGCCGCCCGAACAATGTCGAGTGTCCATCCCCAGAGCGGGTGCGCCGTATGGGGTTGCCCATCCACAAGTCGTTTAGCGCGGCCAGCGTCTTTTGCCGGTTCTCGGAGTTCATGGCGTGCCCGCCAAGAAACTGCCCGCCTTCGTCGCTGAATATGCCAAGGGACGGCTGGCCGGTCGCAAACAGACGTGTCAGCCCTTCAAACGTCGGTTCGGTCACGGTCCTGTCAGCAGACGGTGGTGCCGCTGGTTCTGCGCCCAGCGCGTCCAGATCCGCCCGCGCGGCTGTTTTCTTTTCACCTTTGCCGCGTTTAGCTTCGGCCAAGATCCGGTCGCGCTCCCCTTTCCAGAGGGCCTGCGCATTTATCCATGATTGCATATCCTCGCGCTGGGCCTTGCCCTGTTCGCGCTCATAGTCGCGTAGGGACGCCATTAGGGGCGTATCGCAGCTTGATTTGCGTTCGCCACTCCCCGCGATGGTCAACAGGTAGAGCGACAGTGCACGCGCGCCGCCCAGCGTTTCCACATCGGCAAAGCCCTGCACGGCCAGCGATGCCACGGCCAGCGCCGATGCAGCGGGGATTGCAAGCGGTGCCTGCGTCATTCCCTGCACCGCCTGCGCAGCTTCGGCAAGCGGCCCCAGCGCCCGCACAGGATACTCCGCACCGTCAGCGATTTCGCGCAAGAGCGGTTGCGGCCCTTCGGGCGTGAAGGGTTTTGGTGTTGGAAGAACCTGCATCATGCGGCCCCCTTTCCGGTCAAAATATCGTTCCAATCGCGCCCGTCAGGGGCAGGCAACAGCGATACCTGCCACCCCATACCGTGCGCCCGTGTTGCCAATGCCTGCGCCGCTGCACGGCCTGCTGCATCGCCATCGGGGGCAATGGTCAAACGGCCCGGCGTGTCAGGTAGGTGCAAGCCGCGTATCCCCGATGTAGACAGCGCCGCCCAAACAGTCGCAGGCGTGCGCAGCAGCCCACTGGACAGGCTCAACGCGGTTTCGATGCCTTCGGCCACCACAAGAGGCCCAGCGCCACCAGACAGACGCACAGCGCCGCCCTGCACTGCGCCCAGCATCATCTTGGGGGGCGTCACATCAGCCTTGCCGCTGCCATCGTCGCGCAGATAGGTGCGATGCACCGCGAAGCCTGCGCCGCCCTCCACCAGCGCCACCAATGCCGGAATGCGTTTGGCACTCGCGTGCCAGCACTGCGGATCAAAGCGCAGGGTGTCGGGAAGGGGGCAGGTAATGCCCCGCCCCCTCAGATAGCTTTCCGCAACCGTGCCCGCGACAGGCTGCGCGCCCGTCCAGAGCCGCTGCGCCTGCTGCGCGCGCTTCGCATCATCCTTGCGCTGGTCTGCTGCGCGCTGGGCGATGATTACCGGATCCGGCGGCGTGTAGGTGCCCTGCGTGACACCGGCGATTGTCGCAATGTCGCGATAGTCGCAGCCGCCCTTCTTGCAATTCAACAACAGTTTGCCGCCGGTGCCATCTGCCAAGGTCAGGGCGTTCTGCGCCTTGCGGCCTTCACACTGGCACACGGGGCAAGGTGCGCTGCCATAGCGGCCATACCATTTTCCGCGCAGGGTTTGGGTCAGGTGCTTTGCATCCATCACGAAGCCCCCCAGATCAGCACAGCCAAGGCGTGCGCCTGGGCTTCGGTCAAACCGTGCAGGCGGCGTAGGTAGAGGATTTGCAGGCGGTTCATATCGCATCCCCCTGCATCGCGCGCGTCACGGTCGAGCGCAGCACATAGCGCCCATGCGTGCCCGCAAACTCGCCTTCGTGCGGTTCATGGATGGTTTCGACTTCGATACCCATGCCGCGAAGGTCAAAGATGTAGGCGCTCCAGCGGGGTGCCGGATTGTCGATAGGGGTACAGCCAGCCAAGCCTGTACGGGTCAACTGGTCGAGCGCCCAGCGCACGCGGCCAGATACGACAACGCGGAAAATATCACCGCCGGTCGTTTTGACAGTGTAGGCTGTGCCGCCGTTGTGGCGCGATGGTTTGCGCTGTGCTATGGTTTGGGTATTGGCCGCGCTTGCATGGCTATCTACCCGGCCCGGTTCCTGTTGACGCAGGTTCCGGGCCACTTCGTTTGTGCGGCTCATATCAAGCCACCGTTTCGCGCATGGCGCGCAGGTGCGTTTCAACGTCGCCTTCGGCCCAGTAGAGACGCCCGCCCAGCTTTACAGGCTGGGGCAGACGCCCCGCCGCAAGGTCGAGATAGATTGCAGAACGTGAACGCCCGCCAAGCTTGGAGCGCAGTTCTGTTAGAGTGAGGTAGGTTTGCATTTTGCACTGTCCTTTCGTGTAAGGTGCAGTGCAAAGGTGCCTTTTTTTGTTCTAGTAAGAATCTGCGGTAAATCAGCAATAATGGCCTATTTCAGCGGATCTTTTTTTTCGACATCCACGTCTTCGCGCTCTACGTCGCGCTTCATTTTCAGCAGTGCTGTTTCTGCTGCAATAGAGGCAACATAGGGGGGATAATCTGGTAAACGGCCAGTCTTATGTAGCCAGCGGTGAAACTCTACTTCCTCATAGGAAATCTTATCAGCAGCTTTTTTACCTAAATCTTTTCTGGGGCGATTGATCCGATTAAGAAGAGTATCGTAGTTTATACCAACTCGTTCCGAGATGTACTCTATACAATCAAATTTTAATTTATGATTAGTACCATATTCTTTTTTCACCTCCCCCATTATGTGATGATAGTCTAACACAGCATCTAAAATTAGCTGCTCATTAACATCTTCTGTAGATGTCAGGTATCCTAGCCTCTTCTGACCTCTCTTGCGCTTCGGCGGCTTAAGTTCGCCCCTTAAAAGTGAAGCCAGAGCCCTCCGTTCATTCGGTGGAAGTTTATCGTTTTCTAGTATTCGTCGCGCTAGTCTCTCCGGCTTTCCAACTGCTGCCAAATACACCTCTACGGGATAGTGGTAGCCATCGGGATGGATCAAGTCGGCAAAATCAACCATCACCCCGCCCCCAACAGCTGCACCACCCGCCCAGCGCCGCCGGTCACATGGTCGGCCCAGCGGTCGGCCAGCGCGCGGCGTTGCTCCAGATAATCCGTGCGCCGGTATGCGCGCACTACACCGCCATCTACCACATGCGCCAACATTCCTTCGGCCACTTCATGCGGCGCGTCGGTCGCTTCGGCCAGCCAAGTGCGCAGGCTTGTGCGAAAGCCATGCGGGCGCGCTTCAAGCTCACGCCGCTCCATGTGCCGCGAAAGGGTCATGTCGCTAATGACCCCGCCACGCGTGTTGGGAAACAAAAAACCATTGCGGGCGTGCGGACGTGCAAGGTCGATAATGCGCTGGGCTTCATCTGACAGGGGCACGCGGAAAGGGTCTGTTGCCCCCTTTCGGCCTTTCATGCCTTCGGCTGGCACGGTCCATACGTCGCCCTCAATCTGGTCGAGCCGGATATTTCGTAAAGGCGAAGAGCGCACGCCCGTAAGGATAAGCAAGCGCAAGGCAAGGTGCGTTAGGGTCGGCTCTTCTAGGCTGGCATAGAAGGCAGGCACATCGGGCCACATCATCGCAGGGATGTTCTTTGCCACATGCCGCGTTTTACCTAACAGCGCCTTGGCCTTTTCGGTCGCTTGCAGATCCACGTCCAAGCCCAGCGCGGCTGCATGGCGCAGCACGATTGCCAGCCGGTTCATGGCTTTGCGCGCGGTGTCAGCCTTAGTGTGCCAAATAGGGGCAAGCGTATCGCGAATGTCGCGTTGGTCTAGATCTGTTACTGGCACGCGGCCAAGCTTAGGCAAAACGTGAATAGTCAAAGGCGACAGCCACCGCCCCGCCGTGCCATCCCCCTTTAATTCGGCCTTGCGGGATTCAAATGCATCTGCGGTCAATATCTCCAGCGTGATATCCTCGCGCCGCGCGGCCCGCTCTTCGGCTTCACGCTCTTTAATCGGGTCGCGGCCAGCCGTTGCCAAAGTGCGCCACCGCTCCGACAGCTTGCGGGCGTCGGCCAGCCCTAGCGCAGGATAGCCCCCCAAGCCCATTTCGCGCCGCCGCCCATGCACCGTCACACGCTGCACCCACTGCGCGCCCCCATCATCGCGTTTCACCAGCCACAGCCCTGCGCCGTCGCAGTGTTTGCCTACGGGTGCGGTCTTCAAAAACTGTGCAGAAAGCCTACTTTTCGCCCGCATTTTTCATCCCCCTAAATATCCACCTTAAGCTAGTGGATAGGGACGGACAGGGCAAGACAATTCAGGACAGTTTCGGCTATACAGAATAGGTGGATAAAAGCAAAAACACACAGGTAAGAACAAGCGAAAACAGATACTTGGTTCCGTGTGGGACCATTTCACCATCCAGAATTGTCCAAAGTCCTCCGTAAGCCCCCTGTCTTATATAGGTTTTATCGAGATTTTTCGTCCGGTGCTGTCTTATAATATCCAGCAGCGTACCCCCTGATTGGGGGTACGATGTAATCTGAAAAATGAGCGTACCCCCACCATGCCGTTAAGTGACATCAAGGTCCGAAACCTCAAAGCACAAGAAAAGCCTTACAAGGTCAGCGACTTTTAAGGCCTGTTCATCTAGATAAAAACCAGTGGCTCCAAGTCATGGCGGTTCAAGTATCGTCTCGACGGCAAAGAGAAGCTTCTCGTTATCGTTGACTATCGTGCCCATAGCTTGGCACAGGCCAGAAAAGCGCGCGATGCTGCAAAGGCGTTGTTGGCGCAGGGCATCGACCCAAATGAACCCAAGCAGGAAGAAAAGCGGATCAGGGAGCGGCAAGTGGTGAGACTTTCTCTAAGTTGGGTCAGGCATTTCTGGCTAAGCAACGTAAAGAGCGCAAATCCAAAGCCACTTTGGTCAAGACTGGATACCATCTCAAACTAGCTAACCAAGATTTTGGGAACAAGCCGATTACCGAGATCACTGCACTTACAATACTTTAGACGCTTCGGAAGGTAGAGGCCAAAGGAAACTATGAGACCCCTCACCGTCTACGCGCCCGCGTCGGTTCCGTCTCCCGCTATGCCGTCGCAAGCGGCATTGCTGATGCAGACCCAACCTATGCGCTGCGAGACGCATTGATCCGCCCAACCCGAGACCATCGTGCTGCCATTACACACCCGAAAGCGCTGGACCAACTAATGCGCGAAATCGCACAGTTCGACGGTCAAGCAACCACCCGCATCGGCTTGCAACTGCTGGGCATGCTTACCCAGCGCCCCGGCGAAATCCGAAACGCAAAGTGGACCAAGTTCTACTTTACAGACAAAATATGGTCCATCCCTGCCGAAAAGATGAAGATGCGCCGAGACCACCTTGTCCCCCTGCCCGACCAAGCGATTGCGTTACTGGACGAGTTGCGAAGCAGAACGGCAACGGAGAATACCTGTTCCCGTCTCTACGCACATGAAAACGCCCCATGTCGGAGAACACCCTTAACGCCGCTCTGCGGCGGATGGGCTATTGTGTCGAGGAAATCACCGCACACGGCTTCAGGGCAAGCATTTCCACCTTAACAAACGAAAGCGGGCTTTGGCATGCCGACGCAATTGAACGCGCCTTGGCAAATGTGGAAAAGAACGAAGTTCGTAGGGCATACACCAGAGGCGAGCATTGGGAGGAACGTAGGAAGCTGGCAGATTGGTGAGCTGGATATTTAGACGAGCTGAGTGCACCTTGATCCTGCAACATATCAGCAGGTCCACGATGAACGAGACAACAGTACGAAAATTCTACTCTATTTAATTCGCAGAGTGGCTCGTCGAAATCGGCGATAAAAACCTACTTTGTCTTGGCAGCGCTTTTGCCAAACGTATTTCGAGAATTATCGAGACAAAATCGCTGATCGATAAAGAAATCAGACTGTTGAAGCACGAAATTTTTTCCGCGCTGGTTTCGGGAAGCTCCGGCTCCAATGCTGATGTAGATCATTCTGAAGTCATCAAAGCTGACAAGCATTTCGTAATGTTAGCTGACGCCGTGCCCGGTGAAGTCAGAACTCGACGGAACCTTGATTTTACGATTTGGGCACTCGGCCTGAGACCTGATGTGTTTGCAGATTATAGCTACTGGAGCAAGTTTGACAGCTACTCCATACAAGAGCTTGCATGGTTGTCCACTGGACTACCACCACATGATCTTGCCGCTGAGACACAATTCCAAAAGTCCTTAACATTGAATGCCTATCCGCTAGCTGAGATCAGTAAGCGAAGGCAGCTCATGGAAAGAGCATTTATCGAAGCTCGCAAAATAAGAGTCGCCTCAAACGATTTTCGCCGATGAGCAGCAAGTGTCGGCTTTGAAGACCATAAAAATTTCAGGAAATGGTTGAGGTTTCGGCTGATAGGCATCCGGCTCGGAGACAGAAAGAGACAATTCCGTATGATGTGGCAACGGAAAGCCCAGACAGCAAAATGCCACCACGACAGTCCAAACTGCGGCAAAAATCATAGCAGCAATGGCGGTCGATTGTTACGGTTACCCGCCTTGCCACCTTGGCAGTAGCAAACAAGACAGCGCGGATCATTTGGGCTGTCTTGACCAAGGACGTATATTACAGGCCGCAAAACGCATAACTTGAGGAGGAAAAACACACGAGACAGCAAGATCATTGAAATGGTGGACCACAGTCAGCCTGTCAGCCGAGACACCCGGTCAATGTCAGGGACATCTTATTGTCCGAGAACCGGTTTGGGACTTGGTTTGCGGAAACCATCCACTGCCCGGTAGTGCACATTTCCATGCACGAGAGGGAGGGCCAGCAGCTACGTGCACCGCGCAAACAGGCCGGACACAGGTCTGTTTATGACCAGTGCAAATCAGTTTCAACAATGTCTTGCTATGCAGGAGCTATCCACACAGGACCTTGGGGGCGGTCTAGGTCAGCTTCTGCAGTACCGGACCTAGCGGGCTTCGGCGATTGCGACACCAAAGGCCGTTTACCTCATGAACTATTTTTCTCTGGCCACCTTGTCGCATTGGTATCGAGCATCGATATGTGTCTGGTGAGCGGGCTTTCCCGCCGGAGTTTTTTCCTTGGACTACATACATATACTGCTCGGCCTCGTCGGCTTATTTTTTGGTGGCGAAGCCCTAGTTCGAGGTAGCGTAAGTATCGCGCAGCGAATGTCGATTTCACCACTTATTATTGGATTGACTGTCGTTGGCTTTGGGACTTCGACACCTGAACTTCTGGTATCCGTACAAGCTGCCTTGAAAGGTGTTCCCGATATTTCAGTTGGTAACATCGTCGGATCTAACATCGCAAATATACTACTGATTGTGGGCGTAACGGCCATTGTATGGCCGATAAGGGTCGGAGCCGCTACGGTGCGGTGGGACACGGCGTTCATGATTGGTTCGGCGCTCCTGCTTGTGCCGCTTTTTGCGTTGGGCGAAATTGGTCGCATAGCAGGTTTTGTGCTTGTGTCAGCACTGGCAGCCTATTTGTTTTGGACGTTTCTAAAATCGCGGCACAACACAACCGAAGACAAAGACGTTACTTTTCAGGCTTCTATTGTAGTCTCTCTGCTCTGGGTCGCATTTGGCCTGTCAGCATTGTTGTTTGGTGCGCGGTTTTTAGTCGATGGCGCAGTTTCCGTGGCACGTGGTTTTGACGTCTCTGAAGCCTTTATCGGCCTAACCATCGTCGCGGTGGGAACATCATTGCCTGAGCTTGCTACTTCGCTGATCGCCGCGCTTCGACGCCAGTCGGATATCGCGATTGGCAACATCATTGGGTCCAATATTTTCAACGTGTTGGGGATATTGGGTGTAACTGCGCTGATCGCGCCGATCCCAGTTGCAGGACGTTTCTTGACTTTCGATCTGCCAATAATGATTGGAGTATCGCTCCTATTAGCCGGTCTGTTGCTCACCCGTCCGCAGATTGGCCGAGGCGTTGGTGCGGTGATGCTGTTGGGCTATGCTGTTTACGTGTTCGTTGCGCAGTGATGAAAAGAAATTCTTGTTTAGTGGCAAGCAAAGCTAAAAAATAATAGAAACTTTTAGTCCATAATTTCCCGCATAACTGCCGTGCGCTGCATCACAGAAAATCGGCAAAATGGGCTTGTTGCCGCCATTAGGTGCGGATTGTACCAAGGTCCGCTATAGACCCAAAATTGGGACGATGCTGCGACGTAACCGAGCTCCGGTTCGAGCCTTTTGCGTTGAAATACTCGCCTCATCGTCCCAACGGGTCAGATCATCAGAATATTTTTCCTCGAGGGGAGGATTTCGGAAAGAAGGTTTTCCAAGTGACCTGTGACGAGAAAGGTGTTCAAATTTTTCCAGGGCGATTTTTATCTGGCAGAGTCTTATCAACAGAATAGGCCCGAACTCTCCAATGCTGCGCTCAATAAGGACGTCCGCTTTGGGCATCACGCCTGACAAACTCAACCGTACGATCAGCAGCTAAAGGTTAACCAAATCACCAGCCCGGACTAGCGATCAGGTCGCGCAGCCACATCATTGCGGGATCCTTGTCCGTGCGTCGATGCCAGATGATGGAATAGGCTTAGTCAGGAATGTCCAACGGCAACTTGAACGTAATGAGATCGCTTTGATCGGCGCTGTCGGCAAGGCGGGCTGGCAAGGACATGATCAGATCGGTGCCTCGGACCGAGGCGACGTTGCTGGCGAAATTAGGCGTGGATACCGCGATCCGTCGTGCCTTATCGAGCTTGGCCAATCCTGCGTCGATCGGTCTTTTTCGAGGGGCGCGGAACGTCATCATGACATGCGGGTACTGCAGATAGTCTACCAGCGTTAGCTTGCCTTGCCCTGCGCGGACAGCAAGCACATGGCGCGCGCAGATAAGCCCGATGAAGTGCTCGCGAAACAACTCTTGCGACAGGTGGCGTGCTGCCCCCTAGAACGCAAGGTCCAGCTCTCCGGTTGACGGCTGCGCTTGGCTGGCCTCGCCCATGGGGCGGATGTCCAGCGTCGTGCCCGGAGCCTGCGCGCGCAGGGCACGCACCAATGTGGGCAGCACTGTCATCATCGCGTAATCGCTTGCCCCGACCCTAAAGGTCTGCGTCGATGTCGAAGGATCGAATTTGGGGGACACGAGCAAAGGCCCTGCCCTTTCAAGAAGTTCGCGCACCTGCGGGATCGTCTTGGTGGTGTGGGATGTTGGTGTCAGGCGGTTTCCGGCACGCACGAGTAGCGGATCATCCACCACATCGCGCAGCCGGTTCAGGGCGTGGCTGACCGCCGGTTGGCTGAGCGACACTCTGGCCGCCGCCAGCGTGACGGATCCGGTACTTGCGACGGCATCGAAAACGACAAGCAGGTTCAGGTCTGGTCTTGCGGTATTCATTTCGTTCATTCCGCTGTGCTCTTTCATTCATTTTTTACTCACACGAAACCCGACATCAAGGAAGCCTACTTGATAGGAGTTACCCCCGTGCAACAGTTCAGTCTCAACGACACGGCGATGATCCTGATCGACCATCAGGTCGGAACCAACACATGGGCCGCGACCACTCCGCAGGAGTTGCTGCAGCGCAATGTGATCATCCTTGCGAAATTTGCCGCAGGCACCGATATGCCGCTGGTGCTGACTTCCAGTCAGGAAACCAATGTCGATATGCAGGGGTCCCTGATGCCCGAGTTGGCAGAGATCGCACCTCAGGCCTTCGCGGCACGCATCAAACGCAAGGGCGTTGTCAACGCGTGGGACGACGAGGATTTCGCCAATGCCTGTCGCAACACCGGCAAGCGCAATTTCATCATGGCAGGTGTCACGACGGATGTGTGCATGGTGGCCCCGGCGATCAGCGCCGTGCAGGAAGGCTTTAACGTGCAGGTCGTCTGCGGTGCTTGTAGATCGTCCAATCCCATCGCCGAAGAGATGTCTTGGCAACGCATGGAGGCAGCAGATGTGCGTCTGACCAGCACCAACGCCATGGTGGCCGAACTGGTAAAGAACTGGGCCAGCCCCACCGGTGCAATCGCCTTTCCATTGCTGACCGCCTGAGGAGACGGGATGACGAAAGCGGTTCAAGCAACCGGCTTCGGTGATGCATCGGTCTTGTCGTTGGTAGAAGTCGAAAGACCACAGCCGTCGGCACATGACATTCTGGTGCGCGTCAAGGCCAGCGGCGTCAATCCGATCGAATGGAAGATCCGCAGTAGCGCTATGGCCAAAGCCATCGGTCGCGATCTGCCGGTGACCTTCGGCTGGGCCTCTGCGGGTGTTTTCGAAGCCGCCGGCCCCGAGACGACTGCATTCAGGCAGGGAGAGGAAATCAATTCCTACCCCGAGTTCACACGCGGCGGGACCCATGGCAAATTCGTGCTGTCGGTCCGAACAATTCAAGACCGTGGGGCATGTCGACGTCGTCTTCGATCTGATCGGCGGACCGACGCAAGCCCGGTCCTGGGCGCGGCTCGGTCAGGGCGGGCGTCTGGTCTCGACCGCGATGCCGCCCGATGTAGAAATAGCCAAAGCCAAAGGGGCGACCGGTCATTTTGTCTTTGCCCCGCCAAGCGGTATAGCCCTAGCCGAGATTGGTGAGCAGATCGCATTCGGCAGGCTAAAACTCTTGCCCGTAGCGCTTGAACTGCCATTGGCCGACGCGGTTCAGGCGCATGAGTTGGGCGAGACCGGAAAAACAGGCGGCAAGATGGTTCTGACCACAGATTAAACTACAACAGAAAAAACCAAATAATTATTCGACGACGCACCATGAAGCTCTATTACGCCCGCAGAACCTGCGCCCTTGCACCGCATATCGTGCTGGAATGGATCGGTGCGCCCTATGAGGTTGAATTGGCAAACCCGTGTTCTGACGCCTCAACCCGCTGGGCATGGTGCCCGCTCTGCAGGACGGTGGGTCGCAGACCATGGCGCAGGCGGATGCGATCCTGAAATACATCTCTGCCAGTTACCCACAGGCCGGTCTTGGCGCTGGCGAGGGGTTGATGGCGGAATTTGAGATGGATGAGGCGCTGGCCTTTCTCACGGGCGATGTGCACCCCGCCTTTTGGCCGTTCTTCGCACCGCAGCGCTACACGATCAAAGACGATGAGGGTAGCCTGTGCACCGTGCGCGAAGCCACGTTCGAACGTGTGGGCCGCGCAATGTTGCATCTGGAGCGTCTGCTGGCCGATGAGCCCTACGTGGTCGGCCAGAAAAACAGCATCGCGGATCCTTATGCCTTTGCGATGACACGCTGGACAGAAAGCCTGCCCAAAACAAGGAAGGACTATCCTGCGATCAAGATGTTCATGGAGCGGATGTATGCAGACACCGGTTTGGCCAAGGTGATGGGCGTACAGGGCCTGACAGGGCCTGCAACGTGACCGAAGCGCGGTTCTCACAGACGTCATTTAATCTGCTCGAAGATCTTCGGGCCAACAACACCAAGGCGTGGTACGCTGACAACCACGCAGCGTTCAAGGACCATCTACTGCAACCGTTCGAGGATATGCTGGTCGCCATGTCCAAGCGGTTGAAAACCCGCGAATTTGCCATGTCGGGAGGGGCGCAGACGATGTTCCGGCAAAACAGCGATGCGCGTTTCAACAAAGGCCCGGACGCCTATCACCGCTATGTCAGTGGGATGCTGTCGCCCTCCGGGACCAAACTGGCGTCGCACGGCGTGATCTACGCCCGCCTGACAATCACGGGGGGATTTCTCTCCGTGGGGTTTCACGATCTCAGCACGCAGCAGCCGAACAAAATGCGCGACCACATCCTGCAAAACCTGTCTAAATTCAAAGCGATCATTGCAGATTTGCATGATGCGGGTTTGACCTTTCCGGTAGATATGGACCCCTTCGATCTGCCCAGCCTGACCTTGGCCACGATGCCACGCGGATATGCAGACCATAATTGGCCCCCTTCATCCGCCGCAAAAGCTTTGCCATCGTTGAAGCCCGGACTGGGAAGATTTGGCTCGACAACTCGGTCCCAGAGCGCATCGCCGAAATTCACGCTGTAATGGACAGTTTCCTGAGGTTTGGATCGCAAGCGCTGACAACCGAAAAATCCGAGGCTTGATCGGGCAGGCAACTGAAACGCGCCTCAGCGCCATATACTCCGACGCTCCAAACTCCTCCGTTGCCACGAACGCAACGTAAGTCTCCTTTGTCCCGCAGAGGGTATGTTGCCACAATCCGCAGCGAGAGTTTGCCGTAGGGTCATTGTCATTCATGCCAATCGTAGCGCAAAAAACTGCTAAGGCTCTTCAAATCAACGCCCATAGTCATGGGCTATTGTTGCACTATGTGCAGCGCCAAGGGGCTCATCGCGGCGTTGAAAAGGGAGTTGATGATGGTTCAGAACACCTGTCTACCTGAGCGTCTCTATCTGGACTTCGACAGCTTTTTTGCCTCGGCAGAACAACATTTCAACCCAACCCTGCGTGGCAAGCCGGTGGGCGTGGTGGCACTCGATTCAGCGCATACAGGTTGCATTGCTGTCAGCCGTGAAGCCAAAATGCTCGGTGTAAAAACAAACATGTCGGGCCGCGAAGCACGCGCTATAATCCCTGACATGGTGTTTGTCGTTGCGCGCCCTGATGTCTACGTCCAACTGCACAAACGCATTCTTCGGGTCATCGAGACCGTGGTTCCAATTCAGTACGTTCGCTCGATAGATGAAGTCGTCTGCGCGCTTTTGCCCAGCGAAGGGCGTCAAGGCTTACTGCTGGCACAGCAGATCAAAAACGCACTGTCAGAGAACTTCAGTCCCGTTTTGACCTGTTCTATCGGAATGGCTGCGACAGAACTCTTGGCAAAACTGGCGGCTGAGCGACACAAACCCAACGGGGCGGTTTTGTTGGAGACAACCATGCTGCCTGAGTATCTGGCTGATTTGAAGCTGGGCAAGCTCCCGGGGATCGGGGCAGGAATGTTGGCGCGGTTGGATGCGGCGGGCGTGCGTGATTTTGAAGGATTGTGGGCGTTGGCACCAAAGCAGGCCCGTGCAATTTGGGGCAGCGTTGAGGGCGAGCGATTCCTGCAAGAGCTCCACGGAACCCACGCCCCACGTGACCAGACACAAAAGCGGATGTTCGGTCACAGCAGGGTACTGCCGCGTGAATGGCGCAGCCCTGACAAGGTCGATGATTGTGCCAGACAACTCTTGGCAAGCGCTGCGCGACGGTTGCGCCGCACCGATTTGCGGGCGTCCAAGCTGACACTGGCGATGCGCAGCCAGCGTATCAGATCAACCCGTGAAAAGAGTACACAGGCACAGAGTTGGACATGGGAGGGGCAGTTCCAGCCGTCGCGTGATGACCACAACTTTGGGCGCGCACTATCACAAGGGCTCTATGCTGCGCGGACACAGATGCGGTTTGCACCGGGGTCGGTGTCGGTCATGCTGCACGGACTTGAGGCCGAGGATGAGATCACAGGTGATCTGTTCGCTGCACTATCGAATGATACGCACGATCAGGCACGTTGGGAAAAAGTGAGCAATATGATGGATGATCTGCGCAGCCGCTTCGGAGGCAAAGCGCTGTCACTTGGGAAGCATGAAAAAGTGCCGGGCGGCTATGTGGGCGGCAAGATTGCCTTTGGCCGTATCCCCGAGGCTGAGGATTTTGAAGATGCCCCGGGCAAGGATGGTGACACGCATTTCTGTTCGTTTTAGACGAACCTTAGATTGCTTATGGCGGCTTCCTACTTCTCTTATGCCGCACGCTGTGTTTTCACCCACAACATAAGGGATTGCCTGTTCGTCTCGACCAGATCAGCCTCCCCTTGGATAATCGCACCGCCTAGACCTACGGCATGCACCCCCTGTTACCGCGTAAGGTTGCCGTGAAGCCTCAGCCTCTTTGGGGGTTACCAAATGCGCAAAACATGATCTTTGCTTGTTCAAAACCCAACCGACAAACGCAGTTTGCTTGCATAATTCACCACCAAAGAACATCCGATCATTGATGCTGCTGTGACTGACCACTTTGAAACCCAAATAATTCTTGTCGGCGGAATAACCGAGGCGGAGAGCGCGGCGTTGAACAGGCTCCTCCAGACGTATTTTGCAGTCCTTGAGGTTGATCAGATCGCGTCAAGAGCAGTGAGAATGCACAACGGTCCAAGCTCCGCTGAGTGGAACTTTCCATCCCTTCGCTGCGGGCACAGAATGATCAGGCACCGTGTTCTACAGCCGGCCTTTGGGCTGGAACATCGAACATCCATCGTCTTGAAGTCCACCCGGTCAGATCCGCATGCGCGGCACGTCATTCGGGTGCAGTCGCAGCTCTATGAGAAGCGGTTTATCTCGGGTTTCAATGGCCTTGATCGCCCGGTTCAGATCTTCGTTTGACTCTACCAGAATGCCCTCTCCACCCAGAGCGGTTCCGACCTGAGCGAACGAGGGCCAGTCGAACATCGACAGGGCCGGGTCCATCTTGCGGTCAAGGAACTGGATATGCTCGGCGCCGTAGGCGGAATCATTGGCAATGATGACGATCAGGTCCTGCTTCATCCGGACAGCGGTGTTGAATTCGTTTATGCCCCCCATCATGAAGCCGCCGTCGCCGGTGAATAGCACGACCGGCCGGTTCGGCACCGCATAGCCTGCACCGATTGCAACCTGCAGCCCCAAGCCAATAGAGCCGAAATTCGTGGTGGCGATGAAGCTTTCTGCGTTCGGGCATGAGACGCGGCACCAGACCTCGGTCATGAAGCGCCCGCCATCGGTCGTGAGAAACCTGTCTTTCGGCAAGGCCTCTTCCAGCCGGTCCAGTGCATATTCGAAATTCACGAAACCCGGCGCTGCCTTGTCCGGGTTGCCTTTGGGATGGGCGGTCAGCGTGTCGATGTCGAGCTCGGCGCTAAATCCGCTGCCGGGGATTTCGGCCTCGTTGAGCCACCACACGATATTGTCTGCGGTCAGGCCCGCATCGGCCACAAGTGCCGCGTCGGGGTGAAAGTTCTTGGCAACCTCGGTGACGGTGTTGTTGATCTGTATGACGCGCTTGCCCTTCATCAACGCGCCCTTGTCGGTGGTGAAATGGTGCAAGGACGTCCCGAATGCGACGATGCAATCGGCCTTGCCAATCGCGTCATAGGCGGCAGGCGTCGACAGCGTGCCGAAGATGTCGATGTTATAGGGGTGATCGTTGAACATCCCCTTGGCCTTCAGCGTCGTGGCCAAAGGGGCATCCAGACGGTCGGCCAGTGCCTTTATTTGCGCGACAGCGTCCTTGGCACCGATGCCTGCAAGGATGATCGGGCGCTTTGCGCTGGCGATCATGCCGATCGCTTCATCCAGATCATCGCCTTCAGGCACATAGGAGGGCGCGTTGAAGGCGGGGAAGACGTGTCTAGTGTGCTCGATCTCTTGCCACATGAACTCGACCGGCATGTTCAGAACGATGGGGCGTTTTTCCACCTGCGCCCGATAGATGGCATGGGCGACATCGTAAGAGGCGGTATCGGGCCCACGCATCTGTTCAAACCCGGCCCCCGTGATCTTGACCGTTTCGCGCTGGTCGATATTTTGCAGGTTGTGCGGGTTCGAAACGTCCGTATCTCCGGCCAGTAGAACCATCGGAACGTGCGCGCGCGCGGCCTCGGTCAGGGCGGTGACACAGTTGGTCAATGCCGGGCCATGGGTGACAGTGGCAATGCCAACCTTGCCCGCCACGCGGCCATAGGCCAGCGCCATAAGAACCGCGCTGCCCTCAAAGGCCACGGGGACGAAGGTTGCGCCAGCGGCACGCACGAAATGGTCGACCATGAAGAGATTGGCATCGCCCATCAGTCCAAACATCGTGTCGTGACCGTGATCGGCAAGGGATTGGGCGATGGATTGGTAAACGTACATGCAGGCGCTCTCCGGTTTTTTGATGGTTCTTACGCGTTTCTATCGCACTGTTGGTGCGCAAAATGTGCATATTTGTAGCTTATGAAGAAATCTTTGCGGATATCGAGTATGAATAACCAAAAAAGCGCGTAGATCACGCATGCAGACAAAGGAGCCCTGCTTTACGCCAGATTCTGCTCACCTGGCATCAACCTGTAGACATCATTTGCACGCGAACTTCGCATGACAGCAAAGTCCCATCCGCCGCTGTTGAGAGCCCTCGATTGCTGCAAGATGCATCAACGACCGGTTTGGTGAAGCTGCACTGTGGCGTTGACTTCTGTCTCGGAGGTTTGGCTTGGACCCTAAACGGCAGCCTTCGCCTTTGCGCGGGAACCGGACCTTGGCTGCACCGTGCGCCAAGGTCCGCTTCGCGGGACAAAGTGTGATTTCGTTGCGGTTTCGCCAATGTCGGCTTCCATAAGAGCGTCCCCTAACAGACTTCTTTTGGAACGCTCAGGCTACTCGACCACACAACGATGTGGGGCGATAGCCACCCAACTTTCGCAGGGTGGCAACTGAACGAATATTACACGTTATCCGGCAGTTTTTGTGCATTTTACGTTCCAGAAGAAAAGTATGTGCTGATTTCACGGCCTCTTCCCTCGGCAAAGTCTTTCGCCACCGCGTTCCAATCGATTGATGCGGCTTTTGACCAGTCCACACCCGCAAAATCTGAAACTACTGCGTCGTAGCTCGCTTCGGATACGTCACCTTGTGAATAATCGACGGTACGCTGACCCTCGGTAAATTCGTGAATCGCCTGCTTCCAGCGGTCACCTTTAATGGTCAAGCCGAGCGTCAACTGCCGTGGGTCATATTCGGCCGTAAACAATGTACCAAAACCTTGCGCATATCTGTTTTGTAACAGGGGCGCCTTGAGAAATTGGCGGTTTAGCTTGCGAGGCTTGCGCCGCAACTGCTCCAGATGCGCGCGGCGCTCGAAAGTTCGCGTAAAGGCCGGCCGGTCCGCCAAGGTCTTGCCGCTCTGGTGATTGGTCGCAATCGCCGTTGGCATCACCGTTACGCCACCGCCCGGAGCCAACTCCACGCTTGCTGTCTGACCCGAGGCATCGGCAAGCACCAGATTATAGGCCATGTGTGATGGAACCCGTTTCAAAGCCGATAGCGCCTCATCCACTGTATCGCACGTCTCTAGCAGGTAACGCACAATCGTTGTAATTCCGAACCCTTCGCCACTTTCCGATCGGCCACCATAAGCCAGTGCCACGCTTAGCCCTGCATTGTTAATCCCGTCGGACAAGCCCCACAGAAACTCGACCATTCCCATGACCGCCCGACCAGACCATTCCGTGCGCAAAAGAAGTCCTTCGTTCAGCTCCGGTGACAGGTCATAATTACGCACAAGCCGGACGTCTTTTTTGTTGGCGACGGCGGCGAGAGAACAGCCGCCGAGATAGGTGGGCGGGCACCATGTGGACAGGAAGCGCGCCGCGCGGTCCGACCCTCCTGCCAAGACAACCAACCGGTCGTAGGTCACGACCAGCTCGGGCATGAAGCGTTTCAGCGCCTTCCTGCACTCTTTTCGTGGCGGACCCTGATCTCCATTGCGTGCGATAAACCATGCCTCATAGGCAGGCCATGATCTGTTCCAGCGTGCGGTCCATTTTGGGCCGGGCATGGGCTCGGCAACGGCATCGAACGTCAATGTCATCTGTGTCATGTCAAAGGTCCTTGTCTGGGGTGTTAAAGAAAAAGCGGATCATTTCAGTGCTGGCGTTTGGCCCTTTTGCATCAGTGTAGGACCCCGCCGACTGGCCGCCGGACCAAGCATGGCCTTGCCCCTCAATCATCCAGTGCTCGACTACGGGCTTGCCTTGTAGATCGCTGGAGGTGACGCGTGTGAACTGGCGCCCTGCCACGGTGCCTTTAGCTATCGTCTCAATGCTCTGAGGTGCATTGAACTTTACTGCCCGCCTTGCAATCGCGTCCCCGTTTAACGGATGCACCGTAGCATCCGCTGTCCCGTGGAAGACGATTGTCCGAGTTTCACTCGCAGATTGAGGCTGGGTTTCTGTATCAGGAGCGCTGCCTCCCATGGCCGCAAATGCAGACACCACGTCCTTTGCTGCTCCAGTTGGCAATCCTGAATGCGCTCCGACGGCTGCAAATACATCGCCGTAGGTTTCACCCAAAATGACTGCCATCGCAGCACCGGCAGATAGTCCAGCAACGAATGTATGGTCCCGTGTAATACCGTGCTCTTTGGCAATCGACGACGCAATCCCGGCGAGGATTGCAGGTTCACCCTTACCGCGCTGCTGGTCACCCCTACTGAACCAATTCCAGCATGATTGTGCATTCTCGCCACGCGATTGGGCCGGATAGACCACAACAAACCGATGTTGCTCAGCCAGTGCGTTCATCCCGGTCCCTGCCGCAAAATCCTCGGGCGTTTGGGTGCAGCCGTGCAGCATCAAGATGACGCCTGTCACCCCCTCTGTCGCTGAGGCTGGGATGTAGGTCCGATATGTTCGGCTGCCCGCCGAACATGAATAGGTGTCCAGCCTGAACTGCGCGCCCTCTGGCACCGTTATGTCAAATGCACGGGCATTGACTTTTGGACCGGTAAATTGATCCAGCATACTGTTGAGCGATGGTAGGCTGGGCATTTTCTGCGGTACTACTTGTCCAGACTGCGTAACGAGGCCGTGCCGGGCAAGTGTGCGTTGAACAAGATCGTTGGCAGCCGACAGCCGTGCGCCATCGGTCGCCGGGCGCAGCGCGCCGACGTTAAAAAGTTTCATCTATTTTTCCTATTTATGTTGCCCGCATTCTATTTGATGCGGTCGGCAAGTGCCTTTTTAAGCTCCGTGCTGGCTTGCAAAGCACCCAGCACAGTAATTGAAGCGATTGTCTGAAGCGCCAACTCCGGTGTGACATCGTTATCAAACCGGGCAAGTCCAACAACTTTGATATGTAAAACCTCACCCGCGTCCCGCACAGCCTCAAGATCGGAGACCGAATAATCGCGAAGACCCAGCTCCATCGTATGTCGCTCCAGCGACTTGCTCACGACCTCTCCGTGGCTTTCAAGCTGGTTACGGATTGCTGTTCGGATCAGATCACTTCGGTTCGAGTAGAAACCTTCCTGCACCAGCAGGTCGATACGACCCAGATCTACGAAGCCAAGGTTGATCGTAATCTTCTCATTCTCGGGTTGCTTGTCGCGTAGCTGTCTCACGTTGGCCATACAGTAACTCCATCCATATGGATGTTATATGGATTATTATTTGCCTCATGCAAGCCCTGACTGCAGAATAGTATCTGAACCGTTCAAGACAGATCGCTTGTTGAAACAATCCTTCCGAGATGAATTTCAAGCTATCTTACCAGCAATGGCAGCGGCACTTGGTGGCTAAGAGCATCAGAGTGGCGAGGGATGCTTCCTCTTCCACCTGTCGTTCAGTTTCGGCAAAAGGCGCTTCGTCGATCCATAAGCTACTCTACAAGTGCTCCATTTTGGCCCACTCCTGAAAATCGCATTACAAACTGAGCTTTTGCATAGGTTTCATGTCTTTTCCCCGGATAGCGGACAGTCACACAAACCGCAGCATCAGATAAATTGGGCACAAACCGGACTTTCACCGCATCTTGCGCCAAGGTCCGGTTTTAGGTGTATGGGTCAATTGGTGACGTAATGGTCAAGTTCACCTTACGTTCAACACACAGTGTCCGCCATCTCAGCCGAGAGAAACGGTTTGAGGGTATCAACGGGTACATCGAACCAATCCAAATAAATATACCTAAAAATATCAATATTTTAGGAATCAAAAGTGAAGACGTGTGGGCCTAGTAGATAGTTTGGACCAGAATTCCTCCCTTATTCAAATCTCCAAATCTGTCCCATAGATGATGACTTCAGACAATTTTCTCTCTTAACGTGTACCGTCCTATTCAAGAGTCTCTTCGGTATTGGATACTTGTTTTCGATGCGGCCAGAACCGATAGTGGCACTGCATTGCGCGCACTCGGACCGATCACGTAACGGCTTGCATTCAGAGCATGGAGATCTTTCGGTTGAACGGCCACCACGATCCTTCTGAAGAGTTAGAGCGCCATTTCAAACTGGAGTATGGCTCACCCGGTGAACTCGCAGTCAGGCTGCTTGGGGTGAGTGTGGGAAGTGGCGTTCTTTATGGCTACACAGGCTGGATAAGCGCTTGGGCCTGGTCTTTGGCATTCCTCTCTACCCATGCCGTATATTATCTGTTTCTCAAGGTGCGTAAGGCACGCGCGACACCGCGGGACAAAATCATTTCAAGTCTGCTTTTTCTTCTCCTCCTCGCCAGCTTTCTCTGGATGCCTGCCATTATGATCAGCGAAGGTGATAGGGCATTATCAATTTGCGGGAGCGCGTTGGTTGGCTGCATTCTTGTCTTTATAGTCCGGCACAGCGATAACGCTCCAATCATTGTCTATGGCGAGATCATCGTGATCGCGATTGTCATTTCAGTAATCGTCCTCAGACTTATTCCACAGTTCACCGACCCTTTTGCCAAGTTCGGGCTCCTCGCGAGCAGTATCGCGCTGTGGTACTATTTCGTCGATGCCGCCCGGATGTCCCGCAAGCTCAGGATAAAGGCCGCCGAGGCAAACTTCCGATCGCTTCAATCGGAGAAGATGGCGGCAATCGGACGCCTCGCGGGAGGGGTCGCGCATGATTTCAACAACAACCTGACCGCAATTCTGGGCCATCTCGAACTTATCCCTCTGATTGATGATCCGGAGGAGCGCATTGCCTCTATCAACGAAGCCTCAATCGCTGCGCAACAGGCGGCTAGAACGGTCAAGCAATTGCTGGCTTTCGCCCGAAAGGATCGCATGGCGCTGGCCCCTCAAGATGGCGCGGAGATCCTTGAAGGCCTTGTAGCACTGACCAAGCGTTTGATCCCGACTTCGGTCTCAATCAAAATAGAGTCAGGACCGGAAAACCAAAATTGTATAGCAGATCGGGCGCAACTTCTGTCGGCACTGATCAATTTAGTGGTCAATGCTGTCGATGTTATGCCAACCGGCGGCGAACTCAGGCTTTCCAGTACTGTCGTGGGGCTGCATAAGGCGCAAGATCTTGCTGATGGCTCTCGCCTTGGCATAGGCACTTATGTGCGCATCTCAGTTCAGGATAGCGGCCACGGCATTCCTGCTCATATCTTTCCCAAAGTGCTAGAGCCCTTCTTTACCACAAAGCCAGTCGGCAAAGGCACTGGGTTGGGGCTTTCAATGGCTTTCGGTGTCTCGAAAGAATTCGGTGGCGGGTTGGAAATTAACTCCTCCCCAAAGGGAACAACCGTCTCTATTTTTTTGCCTGTGGCCTAAATAAATCAGATGCCCTCTGTGACTTGGTTTATGATCACCAGTGCCGCCAGGCGGCCCTACTGGCATGAACTGTCCATGTGACTGCATGGCTCGTAGTAGTAGCTTGTAGACTGCGCTTTCCCAAACCACTGAATACAGTAACTCGCTGCCTCAAGAGTTTTCGCTTCGACATTATCGGTTGAGAGGATTGACAACTACAGCGAAGGACCTCGATCCGCCCCGTGTTGAAACCGATCTGACCGCGTGCAGGTTTTCGCGCGTGCAGTGAACAGCTGAAAAGTCCGCACTGTGGACTTTGGCGCAGATCACAACAAATGTCCCTCTGCGCCGTTAGAGACCAGACACACGAAAACGCCCTTCGTAATGTAAGACCCTTTCGACCACCCGGCCTTGCAGTGCGTCATTTACTCCGCAGGCGGATTCTCGGGCGTGGCATTCTTGGCCCCATGTACTCTCAGCTACTTCGCATCAGACAACTCTCTCCAGCTGTATTTGGATCGCTATTTTTGGAAGGTCGAGTGCTGACACCATGCTTGCGGCACAGTTCAATCGTACCAACCCCTGCTTGATGCTCTTTCTGCATCCCCCGTCTTCGGACGTTGCTGCGCAATGCCCTGCCAGGCAGTGAATAATCTGTTCCTCGCTGAAAAGGCTTCCCGTTACCGTCTGTCGCCTTAATTGAAGAACAGGCTAGATCTGCACGCCGGACAATTCAGGGAAGCAGCTCAATACCAATCTTCGTGATTAAAAGACCTCGTTTGCTGTGAGCCGCAAACGAAAGATTCATATTTTCACCCTACCTATAACCCGGCACCTAAACGAGTTGTCACCACGCACAGTCTTGTTCAAATGCCTGGGAGAAGCATGGCAATTCTTGATATCGAGCTTTTGTCGGCAGACACCGTCGTCATTGACGACAGCAATAGTGACGCGACAAACACCATCAACATAACCGCATTGGGTAACGGGCACCTTATTGTTGACGGCGTGCAGGCTTCCGTGAGCAACATTGCAAGCATTTCAGTCGGCGGAATGGCTACTTTCGAGGCGACGAACGGCGGTAGCCTTACACTCGACCAAGGGTTACTGGCATTTGGCGCATTGTCATCAACAACGTTCCGGGTCGCAGACTCCTCAACCATAGAGCTGGATGCATCGACTTTGAGTTTCGGTGCTTTGTCGAATATTCTGGGCGTCAGCCAGACCGTTGAATTTACCGGCCAGAATAACACCGGTACTTTCATTTATGATCCTCCAACGGTTTCATTGTTATCGATCCTGTCTCCAGTCAGATTTGACACTGTTGGCATGCAGGCCACGGATGTGTTCACCGTCGAAGGCAAAACGCTTTCGCTCGATACTACTTTTTGGGGTGGCCCGTCCTCGGCCTACTCGGGGGGCGTCCTTAATCTGGTCACCGGTGGTGGTCTACTGACCCCCAAGGTTAGCGTTGGTATCCCGATGACCCAATCGGAGTTCAACGTCTTTCTGGCAAACATGGGGTCCTATCTGACGGGTGACACATTTATTTTTCCCGGTACGATATTGTGTTTCACCCGCGGCACATTCATCGAAACCCTCCACGGTCCTGTCGCGATCGAGGCATTACGCCCCAAAGATCAGGTAATGACGCGGGACAATGGCGCACAGCCACTGGTATGGGTCGGCTCACGCCGCCTGGTCCAATCCGCGTTAGAGAGGCAAACAAACCTCTATCCGATACGGATACGCGCAGGCGCGTTGGGCCCGGGCAAGCCCACAATGGACCTTACTGTGTCTCCTCAACACCGCGTACTCGTCAGCTCGAAAATTGCGCAGCGCATGGTTGGCGTAGCCGAGGTTCTGATTGCGGCCAAACATCTCTTGCATCTGGACGGCATCGACATCGCCACGGATCTCCTCGAAGTCGAGTATTTCCACATGCTTTTTCAGGTCCACCAGATACTGCGATCAAACGGAGCGGAGACAGAATCGCTGTTTACCGGGCCGCAAGCATTGAAATCAGTCAGCACACAGGCGCGCGCCGAAATTATCAAACTCTTTCCGAAACTGCTCGACCCACAAGAAACCCCGCCTCCCGCGCGGGTCCTGATGTCAGGGCTATAAGGGCGCAAACTTGCAATGCGTCATTACAAGAATAACCGCGCCTTGGTGATGTAAAGATGGAGGGCAGGCCATGCATTCGCAGCGGCCTGCCCATCTGCATCAGCTCGCGTCGAGCAATACCTTGCCAAACTCCTCGCGCAGCTTGTTTTTCATCACCTTGCCTGTGGCCCCAATCGGCAGCGCATCAACAAAGATCACGCGGTCGGGGATCTGCCAGCTTTCAACTTTTCCCTTGTAGAAGGCCAACAGCTCCTCCTCCGTGACCTCACCGGCCTTGATCACAACCAGTACGGGGCGCTCGTCCCATTTGATGTGCTCGGCCGCGATAGCTGCAGCATTTGCGATAGCCGGGTGGGAAATAGCAATATTTTCCAGCGTCACGGTCGAAATCCACTCGCCGCCCGATTTGATGATATCCTTGGAGCGATCGCGGATAACCATGAAGCCTTCATCGTTGATGGTGGCAACATCACCTGTGTCAAACCAGCCGTCCATGGTCAGCGCAGTTTTGTCCTTGCCGAAGTAGGTATCGACAATCCATGCGCCGCGAATTTGCAGCTCGCCCTGCGATGTGCCGTCATGCGGCAAAACGTGACCGGATTCGTCTACAATCCGCAGATCGACACCAAAAGGAGGGCGGCCCTGCCCGATCCGAATTTCCGCTTGCTCTTCGGCTGGCAGTTTCTTGTGGCGCTGCAACAGCTGGTTCAGGGAACCCAGCGGCGAGGTTTCGGTCATGCCCCAGGCATGGACCAGATCCACGCCGTATTCCGCAAATTTCGGAATCATGGACGGTGGCAGCGCCGAGCCGCCGACAACAGTGCGGTTCAGGCTTGGCAGTTTCGATCCGGTCTCTTTCAACGCGGCCAACAGTCCCATCCAGATCGTCGGCACGCCCAGCGCCAGAGTGGTTTCCGTGCTATCGATAAGGTTCACAAGGCTTTTGCCATCCAGGTTCGGACCGGGCAGCACCAGCTTGCAGCCTGTCGTTGCCGCCACATAAGGCACACCCCATGCGTTGACGTGGAACATCGGCACAACCGGCAGAACCGTGTCCATCGCCGAAATGTTCAGCCCGTCGGGCTGGTTGCCCGCAAGGCTGTGCAGCACGGTCGAGCGGTGGGAATAGAGTACACCCTTGGGATCGCCCGTGGTGCCGGAGGTGTAGCACAGGCTGGAGGCGGAGTTTTCATCCAGATCGGGCCAAGGCTCGGAGGCGTCGCCGGTTTCCAGCAGTTCGTCATAGAACTTGATACCTGGCACGGCTTCTGCGGCAGCCTCGTCGCGCGGGCCCATCAGGACGATGTGCTCGCAGTATTTCAGCGCGGGCGCCAGTTTGCCTGCGGCATCCACAAAGGTGGCGTCGATGAACAGCACCTGATCCTTTGCGTGGTTGATCACATAGACCATCTGCTCGGGCCCCATGCGCGGGTTGATCGTGTGGCAGACAAAGCCGCCGCCCGCGACGCCGAAATAGATTTCGAGATGGCGGCGGTTGTTCCATGCGATCGTGCCACAGCGCGCGCCAGGCTCCAGCCCCAGCTTGCGCAGGGCGCTGGCCAGACGGTGGGAATTGGCACCCACTTCGCCCCAAGTGGAATTCTCGACGCCGCCTTTTGTCTCCACCGAGACGATCTCGCCTGCAGTGTGGAAGCGTGCGGCGTGGTCGATCATGCTGCCGATGGTCAGCGGCATTTGCATCATTTGTCCTAGCATTGGGTCGTTCTCCTGTTTTTGTCGTGTTCTATGCGGCAGCGGCGGGCTGTGCCGCGTCTGCCTTAATTAAATCTGCCGCCCGTTCGGCGATCATGATGGTTGGTGCGTTGGTGTTTCCGCTGGTCACAGACGGCATGACAGATGCGTCAACCACCCGCAGCCCCTGCATCCCGTGGACGCGCAATTGCGGATCAACGACAGCCATATCGTCCACCCCCATCTTGCAGGTGCCCACAGGGTGGTAAATCGTGTCCGCGCGGGCCCGGATGACTTCTGCCCAGTCGGCATCCGTCATTCCATCGCGCACGCCGAACAACTCCTTGTGCTCATAGGCAGCCATGGGCGGGGTCTTCATGATCTCGCGTGCCATCTTTGCACCTTTGATCAGAGTTGTCAGGTCGCTGTCCTGCGCGAGGAAGTTCGGATCAATCGCGGGGGCGGCCATGGGATCAGCCGAGGCCAGTGTCACTGTCCCGCGCGAGGCAGGGCGCAGCACGCAGATGTGACAGCTGTAACCGTAGCCCAAATGCAATTTGCGCGCATGGTCGTCTACCACAGAAACAACGAAATGGAGTTGAATATCGGGCCGCTCCAAAGCCGGATCAGTTTTCAGGAACGCCGCCCCTTCCGCGAAAGGCGTGGCCAGCATTCCCTTGCCCGTCTTGCGCCACTCCACCGCATGTTTCACCAGATTGACCGTGCCGCGCAGACCGATGCCAAAGTTATCGGTGTCCTTGCTTTTGTAGCCCAGCGTGAAATCCAGATGGTCTTGCAGATTCTGTCCCACACCTGCCAACTCGTGCACCATATTTATCCCGTGGGGAGTGATATCTTCGGGCCGCCCGATGCCGGACAGTTGCAATAACTGGGGCGAGTTGAAGGCCCCGCCGCACAGGATCACCTCGCACGCAGCGGCCACATGTTTATCCTGCTTGCCCTCACGGTAGTGTACCCCCGTGGCCCGCTTGCCCTCCAGCGACAGCCGTGTGGCGTGGGCACCGGTAATCACGGTCAGGTTGTCGCGCGACATGACCGGATGCAGATAGGCCGCCGCCGCCGAGCACCGCTCGCCCGCCCGCTGTGCTTCATGGAACTGCGTCACCTGAAACAGCCCGACGCCTTCGTTATCCCCGCCGTTGAAATCGGCCACTTCACGGTGCTGGAGGCGCGTGGCAGCCTCTATAAAGGCGCGGGTAATCGGGCGTGGTGATTTCTGGTGCGAGACTTGTAGAGGCCCTGCCCCGCCATGCAGCGGCGCGGCCCCGTCCTCGTGGCTCTCCGCGCGCAGGAAATAGGGCAGCACATCGCTCCATCCCCAGCCGTCACAGCCGTCGGCTGCCCAGCCGTCATAATCCTGCCGCTGACCGCGCAGATAGAGCATGGCATTGATGGCGCTCGATCCGCCCAGCGCCTTGCCCCGCGGCTGGTAGCCGAGGCGCCCGTTCAGGCCCTTTTGTGGGACAGTCTTATAAGCCCAATTGGAGATCTTGCCATGGCCTGGCAGCATCGCCACCACAGCCGCAGGCATCCGGATCAGTAGATGTTTCCCCGGACCACCCGCTTCCAGCAGACAGACACGGACGGCGGGATCCTCACTCAGCCGTGCGGCAAGGGTAGCCCCCCCCGATCCGCCGCCGACAATCACATAGTCATACGCCATCTACATTCCTCCCCGAAGCAGACTTGACAGAGCCAAGCAACATCGATGCGAAATAAGCCAAATATCGCAGCGGGTGTCTATGCCCATTCAGGGAAAATAGGCTGCCGTTCACGCAGCGTAACGGGCGGCTGAAAGGCCCTCACTCCTTGAGCACCGCCTTGCGGACCTTCTCGTCCCATCCCAGATAGAATTTGCCCTCGTCCTCAATCACCGGACGGGCCATGACCTTGGGCCGCGCCGCGATCTGCGCTTCAACCTCTGACGCTTTGAGCCAGTCATTCAGGGCGCGGTAGTCGCTGGTGGAGCGGTCAACCAGACGGTCTCCGAATTCGACCACCAGCCTGTCCAGTTCAATATCGTCCAGAGGGTCTGCGCGGACGTCCCGAAAGGTGGTCTCCCTTCCCGCTTCTTCCAACGCTTTTTGTGCCTTCTGGCACAGGGCACAGGTACTTAGCCCGTAGATAATCATGCTGCTTTCTCCAGTGGCATTCGAAAAACAGCCTGTTGCAAACAGCGCGCAAAGGCAACAGGTTTGATGCCTTTGCGGTCGCGATCAGGGCGGGATTTATTCTGCGGCGACAGCTTCGGATCGGATGCCACCGATACGGCTGAAGACAGTCGCCCCAATAGCTATGCTCCCCAGCGCCAGCAGCGCCGCGAGGCTTAGGGCAGCACTCCCGCTCAGTCCCGCTCCAACCGTACAGCCCCCCGCCAGAACACCGCCAAAGCCCATCAGGACGGCTCCCGCAAGATACCGGAGCATCTGCGGTGAGTCCTCAAAGCCTTGCATCTGTAATTCACCGCGCACGAGCGCGCTCAGGAAACTGCCCAGCAATACGCCACCAATCAGGCCAGTGCCAAAGCCCGCCGGAACCGCACTCGATGCAAGCGTCCAGAACAATGCATCTGTCCAAGGCAGCGTGAAGGCGGCCGATTGCACCTCAAGCGGATCGAATTCATCCATCAGAAGGACACTCGTCGTGGCCCATCCCAGCACGGGCACAAGGCCGATAACAGCAGCCAGCACCACATGGCTGACCGACGGGCGATACAGGTAGATCGCATAGGCCGCAGCCGACAGCGCCAGTGCGCACGCGGCAATAGGTGCCACCGGCAACGCATTGAGTGTGCCAAACGGCAAATCCGCCGTCAGCGCCCCCAGCGCGCTGCGCACAGGGGCCAGCACGCCCTTGAGCGTTGCATGGGCGACAATCGCAAAGACCGCCAGCACCACGACAGCGCGCAGATTACCCGTGGCCGCCAGCACTGTCAGCCGCGAGGCACAGCCGCGCGTGAGGATCATGCCCGCGCCAAACGCCAGACCACCCAATACGATCGCCACCACCGGCACAGAGCCGTCCAGATACCTGTGCCCTTGCAAATCGACGTATCCCGCCGCAGTCGCCGCCTGAAAGCCAACGATGGCAACCGCAAGTGCCGTCAACCAGACCGCTCCCGCCTGTCCCCGGTCTACCGCCTCGGGTGCCACAGCACGGCGCAAGCAGAACCGCGTGATCTGTGCGGCCACACCGAACATCACGCCCAGCGCCAGCGCAAACAGGATCTGCAAGGTGCGGGCATCAAGGCCCCAATCGTATTGCTCCAAAAGCATGGTCATCCCCCTTTTAGGTCTAAACCGGGAAATCGACCCTATACCTTGCCTTGTCAATGGATCCTCAAAGGACAAAATTTGGAAGTAGCCGCACCTACAAGAATATTTTCCCAACATTATCCAGACCAAACCACACGTGTACTACACGTGCTGCCCCATCAGACCCTTTTCCCTATTTTGCCCTCCCACAATTTTCACGCAGCCTGCCGCATTTGAACGGCTGGATGTCCAAATTCACGATGACATCCGCCGCAAACCGTCACAAGTTTGCGCAAAGAGGATGACAGACATGCGCTTTTCAGGACTACGGGTGATCAAAGAGGCCTTGACCGGGCACAAGGGCTGGACCCCCGCATGGCGGGAGCCGGAGCCGCAGACCAGCTATGACATCATCATCATCGGCGGCGGTGGTCATGGGCTGGCCACGGCCTATTACCTCGCCAAGGAGTTCGGGCAAAAACGGATCGCCGTGCTGGAAAAAGGCTGGATCGGTGGCGGCAACGTGGGGCGCAACACGACCATCATCCGCTCAAACTACCTCCTGGACGGAAACGAGCCGTTCTACGAGATGTCGCTCAAACTCTGGGAGGGGCTGGAGCAGGACTTCAACTTCAACGCTATGGTGTCCCAGCGCGGCATCCTCAACCTCATCCATTCCGACGCCCAGCGCGATGCGTTCATCCGGCGCGGCAATGCGATGATGCTCAACGGCGCGGACGCGGAGTTGCTCACCACAGCACAGATCAAAGCGCGGTACCCTTTCCTCAATACCGAAGACGCGCGGTTCCCCATCAAGGGCGGCTTGGCCCAGCACCGTGGCGGTACCGTGCGCCATGACGCGGTGGCATGGGGCTATGCACGCGGCGCGGACAGCTGCGGCGTCGACATCATTCAGAATTGCGAAGTCACCGGCTTCCGCATCGAGAACGGCAAAACCACCGGCGTGGAAACCACACGCGGTTTCATCGGGGCGGGCAAAATCGGCTGCGCGGTCGCAGGCTCTTCCAGCCGCCTGATGGCACACGCAGGCATGCGCCTGCCGATCGAGAGCCATGTGCTGCAAGCCTTCGTCTCCGAAGGGCTGAAACCGGTGATGCCGGGCGTGGTCACCTTTGGCGCGGGCCACTTCTATTGCAGCCAGTCCGACAAGGGCGGTCTGGTCTTCGGCGGCGATATCGACGGCTACAACTCCTATGCGCAGCGCGGCAATCTGCCTGTGGTCGAGGACGTCTGCGAAGGCGGCATGGCGATCTTCCCCGCCTTCGGCCGCGCGCGCCTGTTGCGGATGTGGGGCGGCATCATGGACATGTCGATGGACGGCTCCCCCATCATCGACAAGACCCACATCGACGGGCTCTATTTCAACGGTGGATGGTGCTACGGAGGGTTCAAGGCCACGCCCGCTTCCGGCATGTGCTTTGCCCATCTACTGGCCTGCGACGCCCCACACCCAAAGGCTACCGCCTACCGGTTCGACCGCTTCGAGAAGGGGCTGATGATCGACGAGAAAGGCATGGGCAACCAGCCCAACCTGCACTGACATCACGCTTCTTCATTGTGCCTTTAAACTCAATCCTGTCCCCACCGCGAGCACCGTACCATGATCATCAATCATCCCCTCCTCGGCCCCCGCGACAGCGCCGAGTTCACCTACAAGGGCGATGTCCGCCTGATCGACCGCCCGGATCCCGACAGCCCCACTGCCGCGCAGGATTTCTTTGACTACGGCTATCTGCGCGACAACCCAGCGGGCTGGCACGAGGAGCTGTGGTTCCACGAGGCAGGCGACCGCTCGTGGCTGGTGGTCACCCGCAACACGCTCACCCATGAAATATCTGACGTCCGGCTGGCCCGTGATGTGGCGCGCAGCAGGGGGCGCAGCAAATGACCCAGAAGAACCGCCTCGACGGGGGGCAGATCGACCGTGCTACCACCCAAGAATTCATGTTTGACGGCACGCACTACACAGGCCACGCAGGCGACACGCTCGCCTCTGCGCTGCTGGCCAATGGCGTGCGGCTCATGGGCCGGTCGTTCAAATACCACCGCCCGCGCGGTCCTCTCAGTGCTGGGTCGGAGGAACCGAACGCACTGGTCGAGCTGCGCGGCGGGGCGCGGCGCGAACCCAACACCCGCGCCACCACAGCGGAACTTTACAACGGCCTGCTCGCCCACAGCCAGAACCGGCTCGGCTCGCTGCGCTTTGATCTGCTGTCGGTAAATGACCGGCTTTCAAATTTCCTCACTGCCGGGTTCTACTACAAAACCTTTATGTGGCCCGCCGCCTTCTGGGAAAAGGTTTATGAGCCGATCATCCGCAAGGCGGCGGGTCTTGGCTCCCTCTCGCTCAAGGACGATCCGGACGTATATGACAAAGGCTTCCTGCACTGTGATCTGCTGGTGATCGGCGCGGGTCCTGCGGGGCTGGCAGCGGCGCTGACAGCGGGTCGCAGCGGCGCAGAGGTGATCCTCGCGGACGAGGATTTCCGCATGGGCGGGCGGCTTAACAGCGAGACGTACGTGTTGGGCGATCAGACTGGCGCGGACTGGGCCGCCATCACCCTGGCCGAACTGGTGGCGATGCCCAACGTGCGCCTCCTGCCCCGCACCACGGTGATCGGTGCGTTCGATCATGGCATCTACGGCGCGGTAGAGCGGGTCAGCGACCACATGCACACGCCTGACGCAGGCAAGCCGCGCCAGATCCTGTGGCGCATTTATACCCGCCGCACCGTTCTGACGGCAGGCGCGATCGAACGCCCCATCGCATTTGAAAACAACGACCGTCCTGGCATCATGCTCGCCTCTGCTCTGCGAACCTACGCCAACCGCTTTGCAGTCGCCGCCGACCGGCGTGTGGCGATTTTCACCAACAATGACGACGGCCACCGTACCGCCGCCGACCTGCACGCCAAAGGCATCAAGATCGCTGCCGTGGTGGATGTGCGCGCCGACCAGCCCCGCAACACCGACTATGAGGTGCTGCACGGTCAGGTGATCGACACCAAGGGCCGTCACGGGCTGACCTTTGTTGAAGTACGCTTGGCCGATGGCAGCATGCGTACACTCGAATGCGGCGCGCTGGGAATGGCTGGAGGCTGGAACCCGAACGTCCACATGACCTGCCACCAGCGCGGGCGGCCTGCTTGGAACGCCGCACTCGCCGCTTTTGTGCCCGGCGGTACCCTGCCTGCGGGCATGAGCGTGGCTGGCGCTGCCAATGGCGATATGTCCACCGCAGGTGCACTGCGCGGCGGTGCGCAAGCGGCGATGGATGCGCTGGATCTCAAAGGCCCCCTCCCCGACTTGCCGCAAGCCGAGGATGCGCGGGTGAACATCACACCCTTCTGGTACGTCGAAGGGTGCAGCCGCGCATGGCTCGACCAGCAAAACGATGTGACGGTAAAGGACGTGAAGCTGAGCTATCAGGAAGGCTACCGCTCGGTCGAGCATCTGAAACGCTACACTACGCTGGGCATGGCGACAGATCAGGGCAAGACCTCCAACATGGGCGGTCTGGCGATCATGGCAGAGCTGGCGGGCAAGAGCATCCCCGAGGTGGGCACCACCATCTTCCGTCCGCCCTATACGCCCACCGCGATCGGCGTGTTTGGGGGCCGCGCGCGCGGTCAGGCGTTCCATCCCAAACGGCTCACCCCATCGCACACATGGGCAGCCGAACAAGGCGCGGTTTTCGTCGAGGTCGGCAACTGGATGCGCGCACAATGGTTCGCCCGCGCGGGCGAGACGACATGGCGCGAGAGCGTGGACCGCGAGGTGCTGGCGACCCGCACTTCCGTCGGTGTCTGCGATGTGACCACTCTGGGCAAGGTCGATGTTCAGGGCACGGATGCGGCAGAGTTCCTCAACAAGATCTACTGCAACGGCTTTGCCAAACTCGCCGTGGGGCGCACGCGCTACGGCCTCATGCTGCGCGAAGACGGGATTGTCATGGATGACGGCACGGCAGCACGTCTGGCAGAGGATCACTTTGTGGTTACGACCACGACTGCCAATGCCCTACCCGTCTACCGCCACATGGAATTCGTGCGTCAATGCCTCTACCCCGATCTGGATGTGCAGCTGATCTCAACCACCGAGGCTTGGGCGCAATACGCCATCGCGGGGCCCGACAGCCGTAAAGTGCTGGAGAAGATCGTAGACAGCGACATCTCGAATGACGCCTTTCCCTTCATGGCCTGCGCCAATATCACCGTCTGCGGGGGCTTGCGCGCGCGGCTGTTCCGTATCTCCTTCAGTGGCGAGCTGGCGTATGAGCTGGCCGTGCCGACCGCCTACGGCGATGCCATGATGCGGCGCATTATGGCGGCGGGCGCGGAATTCGACATCACCCCTTATGGCACTGAAGCACTCGGGGTCATGCGGATCGAGAAAGGCCATGCGGCAGGGAACGAGCTGAACGGGACCACCACGGCGGCCAACCTCGGGCTGGGGCGGATGGTCAGCGCGGCCAAGGACAGCATCGGTACAGTGCTGTCGCGCCGTGAGGGGCTTAACCGCGAAGGCGATCTGCGGCAGGTGGGCATTGTTCCGGTGGACCGCAGCCAACCCGTGCCCGCAGGCGCGCATCTGATGAAGGTGGACGGGCCGGTGGATGCCGCGCATGATCAGGGCTATGTGACCTCATCGTGCTATTCGGCCAATCTGGGCCACGCCATCGCGCTGGCCTTCCTCAAGGACGGAGCCAACCGTCTGGGAGAGCGGATGCGGCTGGTCAGCCCCGTGACAGGCGTGAACGTCGACGTTGAAATCGTCAGCACCCATTTCTTTGACCCTGAGGGGGAGCGGCTTCGTGCATGATCTCAAGACAGTGACCGCCCTTGGCGACACAACCCCGCGTGTAGATACCTTTGACCATGTGACCATCACCGAGAATGACGGGCTCGCGCTTGCCTCTGTCGCCGCCCGTCTGGGGCAGGAGCAGACGTGTCACAGCCTGCTGGAGACACTGCTGGGCAGCGTGCCTGCGCCCGGTCGCGCCGTATTTCATGATCCCGAGGCGGGCTTCTGGACCGGTCCCGACCAATGGATGATCAGCGCGCCGCGCAGCACGCATGAGGCGCTGGCGGAGCAGATGAAAAACCTCTTCGGCGCTGCGGCCTCGGTGACCGAGCAGACCGGCGCGTGGGTGTGTTTCGATATCACCGGCCCCGCAATCCCCGACCTGTGCGAGCGGCTGTGCAATGTGCCGATCCGCCGGATGCAGGCGGGCGACACGCAGCGCACCGTGATCCACCATCTGGGTTGTTTCGTGATCCGGTTGCAGGCAGCGGACCGTATTCGCATCCTAGGGCCGCGCGCCTCTGCCGCCTCCCTGCATCACGCGCTGATCGAGGCGGCACACTCAACCGCCTAAGCGGGGGGCGTGATGGCGTTCTCGCGCACCCTGAACATGTTGACCTTTTTGCGGTCCTCCTGCGGGCTGATGCCAAAGACATCCACATAGGTCTTGGCCATGGCCGAAGCTGTGACATAGCCTACAGCAAGCGCGATCTGGGTCGGTGTGTCCTTGCTGTAGTACAGGAGTTGCCGCGCTTTGTGCATCCGCAACGCCTTGTAATAATGGAAAGGGGTCTTGCCCGTCGCCTTGGTAAACTGCCGCTCCAGCTGACGCACCGAAACACCGACCGCTTCTGCCACATCCGCGATGTTGATGGGGTCCTCGATGTTCTGCGCGAACAGCGCGACCGCTTCGCGGATCACATCGGGCAGCATGTCGTTTGTGCTCTCCGAGGCAAAGGTCGGCTTGCGCTGGGTGATCCCCTGCCCGCGCACCAGCGGGTGCTGGAACCAACAGGCGACTTCGGTGGCCACGTCACCGCCCAGCGCCTCCGCCGTCAAATGCAACGACAGATCAAAGGCCGCCGCCGCACCCGAAGCGGTCATCCGCCGCCCGCTCAGTGCCAGCACGTCTTCGGTGGCGTCCAACTGCGGGAACTCGGCGGCAAAGGCGGCCTCGTAGCACCAGTGCACAGAGGTGCGATGCCCGTCCAGCAGCCCTGCACGCGCGAGCGGAAACACCCCGCCGCTGACCGCCCCCATCACCGTGCCGTGCCGTGCCAGTTTGCGCAGCCTGCCCTCGGAGCTTGCCGGAGTGTCAAAACGCGATGATGGCCCGCTGAGCACAAAGAGATACTCAAGCCCCGCGCAGTCCTCCAGCGCGCAGTCCGGCTCGAACCAGACCTTGGCACTGGCCTCCACCCGCTTGCCGTCTTCCGAGATCAGCTTCCAGCCGAACTTCTCCCGACCCGAAATCTCGTTCGCGGCGCGCAGGGGTTCGACCATGGACGTGAGGCACGCCATGGGAAATCCGGGGAAGATCAAAAAACCGAGTTGGATTATTTCATCACGGGTCATAAATTATCCTAACAGGAAGATTTTGTGATACGCCAGAGCGGATGTAACAGAATTCTGCTTGCAATGATAACCCACCGCCGGACCTGCGGCACACCATACCCGAAGGATGCCGACCATGCCGGACACCAGATTGCTTCAAGACCCGCACAGCGCGGGCGGTAGCCGCGAAAAAGTGCTGGAGGTCGCCATCGGACGCGAGGTCCGTGCGTTCCGCCGCCAGCGCGAGATCACTGTAGCGGATCTGTCAGCCACCACGGGGCTTTCCATCGGGATGCTGTCCAAGATCGAGAACGGCAACACCTCGCCCTCGCTCACCACGCTGCAAACGCTGGCCAATGCGCTGGCCGTGCCGCTGACCGCGTTTTTCCGCGGCTTTGAAGAGACGCGCGCGGCCGTGCATACCAAATCCGGCGAAGGGGTCGAGACCGAGCGCGCAGGCACCCGCGCCAACCACCAGTACAACCTGCTGGGCCACATCGGCGCCAACGCCAGCGGCGTCATCGTCGAGCCTTACCTGATCACCCTATCCAGCGAGGCAGATGTCTTTCCGACCTTCCAACACAGCGGAATCGAGACGATCTACATGCTGGAGGGCGAAGTGGATTACCGCCATGGCGATACGGTCTACCCGCTCAAACCCGGTGACACGTTGTTTTTCGATGCAGACGCCCCGCACGGGCCAGAGGCACTGGTGAAGCTGCCCGCGCGGTATCTGTCGATTATCAGCTACCCGCAAAATGGCTGAGTGGCAGCCCATCTGCTGAAATAACGGGCATTTCCCCGATCGGAGAATTGCCTTTTGGGAAACTTTGTTTCCTGAGGATTGAAAGTGACCAAATCCTCGGTACTGTCATTCCGAAGACGCAGCAGTTGGCTGCGCAGTGAGTCGAGGGAAGACATATGTGTGGAATTGTGGGGCTGTTCCTCAAGGACAGAACGCTGGAGCCGAAGCTGGGCGAGATGCTGACCGCCATGCTGGTCACCATGACGGACCGTGGACCTGACAGCGCGGGCATTGCGATTTATGGCGCAGGCACACCGGGCCGCACGAAGATGACAGTACAATCAGACACGCCGGACACCGCCTTTGCGGGGCTGGACGACACATTGGGCAAGTTACTGGACGCACCTGTGGGGATGACAATCAAAAGCACCCATGCCGTGCTCGACCTGCCTGAAGGCAGCACCGCGCAAGTCCGCGCCGCTCTGCCACAGATCGACCCCAGCCTGCGCATGATGAGCCGGGGCGACACGCTGGAGATCTACAAGGAAGTCGGCCTGCCCCGCGATGTGGCCGCACGCTTCGATGTGGCATCCATGTCGGGCACCCATGGCATCGGTCATACCCGCATGGCGACCGAGTCGGCAGTGACAACCATGGGCGCGCATCCGTTCAACACCGGCGATGACCAGTGTCTGGTCCACAACGGGTCGCTGTCCAACCACAACTCGCTCCGCCGCCGCCTGCGCCGCGACGGCATCCACATCGAGACGGAGAACGACACCGAGGTCGGTGCTGCCTATCTCACGTGGCAGATGCAGAACGGCGCGACGTTGGGCGAAGCGCTGGAGCGGTCGCTGGACGATCTGGACGGGTTCTTCACCTTTGTTGTCGGCACCAAGGACGGCTTTGGCGTGGTGCGTGACCCGATTGCCTGCAAGCCCGCCGTGATGGCGGAGACGTATCAGTACGTGGCCTTCGGATCAGAGTACCGCGCGCTGGTGGACCTGCCCGGCATCGAAACCGCCCGCGTCTGGGAGCCTGAACCCGCCACCGTCTATTTCTGGAGCCACGACACTCCCACCCCAACCGAGAAAGCCGCCTGACATGCAGACAATCGACCTACAGGACGTGGGCCTGCGCGCGATGAACAAGACGCTGCACGCCCAAGCCGCCAACACCAATCAGACCGCATGGGAGATCGTGAACCCCAAGGGCGCGCATGCCATCGCCTGCGGGCTGGACGCGCCGATCGAGGTGACGGTGAAAGGCTCCACCGGCTACTACTGCGCGGGAATGAACCAACAGGCGACCGTGAATATCCAAGGCTCTGCCGGTCCCGGCACCGCCGAAAACATGATGTCGGGCAAGGTGGTGGTCGAAGGCGACGCCTCCCAATACGCCGGTGCGACGGGGCACGGCGGGCTTTTGGTGATCAAGGGCAATGCGTCGTCGCGCTGCGGTATTTCCATGAAAGGGATCAACATCGTCGTTCATGGCAACATCGGCCACATGTCCGCGTTCATGGCGCAATCGGGCAATCTGGTGGTCTGCGGCGATGCTGGCGACGCATTGGGCGACAGCTGCTACGAGGCGCGCCTGTTCGTGCGTGGCAGCGTCAAATCACTGGGGGCCGACTGCGAAAAGAAAGAGATGCGGCCCGAGCATCTGGAGATCCTGAGCGCCCTGCTGGCCGAGGCAGGTGCCGATGCGCGCCCCGAGGAGTTCACGCGCTACGGCTCTGCGCGCAAGCTCTATAATTTCGACGTCGATAATGCTGCGGCATATTAAGGATACCACCCGATGACACACCCCGATCCCAAGCGTATCCCCCGCACCACCCCGCGCCAGTCCGCCACTTTCAGCCAGGACGTCAACAGCGACATCCGCCGTGCTGCGGCCACGGGCATCTATGACATTCGCGGCGGAGGGGCCAAACGCAAGCTGCCCACGTTCGACGACCTGTTGTTCATGGGTGCTTCAATCTCGCGCTATCCGCTGGAGGGCTACCGAGAGAAATGCGACACCTCCGTGACCATCGGTGGCCTGCATGCGGAAAACCCCATCCATCTGGACATACCGATCACCATTGCGGGCATGTCCTTCGGGGCGCTGTCGGGTCCGGCGAAGGAAGCACTGGGGCGTGGTGCCTCGGCGGCGGGCACGTCGACCACCACCGGCGACGGCGGCATGACCGATGAGGAACGCGGCCACTCCAACAGGCTGGTCTATCAATACCTGCCGTCGCGCTATGGCATGAACCCGAATGATCTGCGCCGCGCGGACGCGATCGAGATTGTCGTGGGCCAAGGCGCGAAACCGGGCGGCGGCGGTATGCTGTTGGGGCAGAAGATATCCGACCGCGTGGCTGAAATGCGCAACCTGCCCAAGGGCATCGACCAACGCAGCGCCTGCCGTCACCCCGACTGGACCGGGCCAGACGATTTGGAGATCAAGATCCTCGAGCTGCGGGAAATCACCGGCTGGAAAGTCCCGATATATGTAAAGGTTGCGGGCGCGCGTCCCTATTACGATGTGACGCTGGCCGTGAAAGCAGGTGCCGACGCGGTTGTGCTGGACGGGATGCAAGGCGGCACGGCGGCGACGCAGGATGTGTTCATCGAACACGTGGGCCAGCCCACACTGGCGATCATCCGCCCTGCGGTTCAGGCGCTGCAAGACCTCGGGATGCACCGCAAGGTGCAGCTGATCCTGTCGGGCGGCATCCGGTCGGGCGCGGATGTGGCCAAGGCGATGGCACTGGGCGCGGATGCGGTGGCCATTGGTACGGCGGCGCTGATTGCGCTGGGGGACAATGACCCGAAGTACGAGGCGGAGTACAATGCGCTCGGCACAACTGCCGGTGCCTATGACGACTGGCACGAGGGGCGCGATCCTGCGGGCATCACCACCCAGGACCCCGAGTTGATGGCACGGTTTGATCCCGTCGAGGGCGGACGGCGGCTGAAAAACTATCTCAAGGTGATGACGCTGGAGGCGCAGACCATCGCGCGCGCCTGCGGCAAGAACCATCTGCACAATCTGGAGCCGGAGGATCTGGTGGCGCTGACCATGGAGGCCGCCGCAATGGCGCAGATCCCGCTGGCTGGCACCAACTGGTATCCCGGCAAACCGGGCACCTCCTACTGATCCAAAACGAGGGCGCGGCTGACATCAGACCGCGCCCCGCCTTTTCACACGACAGGGAATTCAACATGGCAACCGACCTTGCACAATTCGCCGAAGACAACGGCATCAAATATTTCATGATCTCGTTCACTGACCTGTTCGGTGGCCAGCGCGCCAAACTGGTGCCTGCGCGCGCGATTGCGGGCATGCAGCAGGACGGCGCAGGCTTTGCCGGTTTCGCCACCTGGCTGGACCTGACACCCGCGCACCCTGATATGCTGGCCCTGCCGGACCCCGAGGCGGCGGTCATCCTGCCGTGGGACAAGACCATCGCTTGGCTGCCTGCCAATTGCGTGATGGACGGCAAAGATCTGGCGCAGGCCCCGCGCAATGTGCTGCGCCGCCTGATCGCCGAGGCCGCCGACGAGGGGATGCACGTCAAGACCGGCATCGAAGCGGAGTTCTTTCTGCTCACCTCCGACGGCGCGCAAATCAGCGATGAATATGATACCGCAGGCAAGCCCTGCTATGACCAGCAGGCCTTCATGCGCCGTCTGGATGTGATCCGTGAGATAGCCGACTACATGCTGGAGCTGGGTTGGAATCCTTACCAGAACGACCACGAGGATGCGAACGGCCAGTGGGAGATGAACTGGGATTACGATGACGCACTCAAGACAGCGGACAAGCATTCCTTCTTCAAATTCATGGCGCGAAGCGTCGCCGAAAAGCACGGCTACCGCGTGACCTTCATGCCCAAACCCGTCGAAGGGCTGACCGGCAACGGATGTCACGCCCATGTCTCGGTCTGGGATGCGGCGGGGGCGGACGCCACCACAAACGTTTTTGCAGGCACAGGCACTGGCCCGACTGGTGAAGTGGGCTTGTCCGAGCGCGGCAAGCACTTCCTCGGCGGGATCATGAAACACGCAAGCGCGCTGGCCGCCATTACCAACCCCACCGTCAACAGCTACAAGCGCATCAACGCGCCGCGTACCATATCGGGTGCGACATGGGCGCCGAATACTATAACGTGGACGGGCAACAACCGTACCCATATGGTGCGCGTACCCGGACCGGGCCGGTTCGAGTTGCGCCTGCCAGACGGGGCGGTGAACCCCTATCTGCTGCAAGCCATCATCATTGCAGCCGGCCTGTCGGGCATCCGCTCGAAGGCGGATCCAGGGCCGCGCCACGACATCGATATGTACGCCGAGGGCCACACCATCACGGACGCGCCCAAGCTGCCGCTCAACATGCTGGACGCCCTGCGCGCATATGATGCGGACGAAGGGCTAAAGACCGCGATGGGAGCCGAGTTCTCTGCCGCCTACCTCAAGCTCAAACACATCGAATGGAACAGTTATTGCAACCACTTCTCCGATTGGGAGAAGGCCAATACGCTGGACATCTAACGCGCTCTACTCCGCTGCGGTAGCCAGCAGGTACCGGACTGTGCGGTTCCGGCTGGTGTTTTTTCGCCTCGTAAAGGACAGTGTCCGCAGTGGCCATAGCAGCTGCCAGCGTGAGAGTGTCTGCGGTTGATTGCAGGGCTACCACGCTGGAGATCAGATCATGTCCGGTGCCATCCGGTAAAGTGATTTGCAGCCGCAGGACTTGGACCTGCCGCGAGGAAGGAGGCGCGCTCCCTTGTCATTTCGTCGCTGGCAGCAGCACAAATTCCTCGCCGCCGATGCGGAACAGCCCATCCCATAGCCTGTAGTGGCAATCGGCATCAGACCACAGGTGATGATCAGGGTGACGTAAAGACCATACAGGCGCGCCCCTTGCGACACGGGTACCGGTCATGGCCCGCTGGATGGGTGTATCTGGGACAGGAGGTGTGAACAAAATCCTTGGACAAACCGGCGCCGTTAACAGATTCGTAAGACGCCCGCTGCTAGCGGTACGCGACCAAGCTGCGCACGATGTCGCGGTAGTTATGCAGGTAGGCCTGCCGCGTATAGCGCTCGAGACCCGCGGACGTTCCTTGTTGGTACTGCTGCGGATGGGCGAGCACCTCGCGCATCGCCAGCGCGATCGCGTCGATGTCACCACGCGGCACCAGCACACCGTTCAGCCCCGGCCGGATCATCTCGCGCGGGCCGTAGTTCACGTCATACGAGATCACCGGACAGCCGTTGGAGAGCGCCTCAAGTATGGACAGGCCGAAGCCTTCGGTGGTTGTTGGATAGACCGAGGCGATGGCGCTGCGGAACACGCCGAGCGGATCGGTCGTGTAGCCCTCAAGCCGCACGCGGTCCACGCAGTCCAGCCGAACGATCTGCGCCTCCAGCTCTGCCTGTCCCGCGCCCAGACCGTAGATCAGGTAATCCACGTCAGGATGATCGTCCTTGATCCGGCAGAAGGCCTCGATGCACTCATGGATTGGCTTACCCGTCAGCTCCAGCCGCGAGACGGTGACAAAATGGCGTCGCGCCCCCCCGGCCACGGCGCCGCTCTCGCAGAAATGCGGTATCACATGGACCGGTGCTGCCGGGGTCACATCGGCTTCGATCTGCCGTTTATGGACCTGGGTGGAGGTGATGATCGCCTCGCCCTTGAAATTCTCGATCAGGAATTTCGAGCGCGGCACGACCCCTCCTTCTGGGCCGCGATGGTCGGCATGCAGAAAGAGCGCGCGCGGCGCGCTGGTGACCGAGGACAGATACGCCGAGGTTACCCCGTCAAAAAACACTACCGCATCGTCCCACGGTATCATCTGGAACAGGTTCTGCACATAGACACGCGGCATCCGGCAGATCGTATCGGTGATCAGGTTCTTGCCCACGACAAAGGCGCGGTCGCGGGTCTTGACCCAGCGGATCGGCAGGGAGGCGGCGAAATCTGTCGTCTCTGTGGTGCCGTCCGGATTGTTCTGGACCAGTTGGTGCAGCGCGCCGTCGATCAGCGTATAGCGCAGATCGCCACCGGGGTGGGGTACGATGCGCTTGGTCACCACGCCCATGGGGGTGTTGGTGCTCTTGTCCGTCATGACCGTCTCGCCGTCGCGGGTATAGACCGTCTTGGTGCCCTTCGTTTGCGTCTGGTCATAGACGGGGAAATCATCGAAAGGGGTCACCCCTGCGGCCACGGCGGCGGCGTGACAGGCCTCTGGCAAGGTCAGGTGAAGGACACGGCGCGCGATGGTGCCCTTTGCCTGTAGCTGGGCAAAGTTGCGTTTGTGATTGACGCCATGATCAAGGCTGAGCAGCACCGCGTCGAATTCCGGCATCTCGGAAATCGCGTTCATCCGGTGCAGCACGGCCTTGACCTTGCCGCCCCCGCCCAGGCCGATCCGCTCGAATATGCTGAAAACCCGCGTCACGCCTCGACGGGAGAGGACGGTGCGACCATTCCGGCAGCGTGGGTGATCCTGTCCACCAGCGCATCATAGCGTTGCCCGTCAGCGCTGCCCAGAAACGGGAACCAGCGCGCCAGTGCGGCCTCGGTTTCCGCCTGCCCTATTGGCGTATGACTGTTCTTGATATGGGGCATGGCCATGCTGATCGGCGCTGAATCATGCCCGTCGATCTTAATCGAGATATAGCCCATGCCTGCATTGTCCACGATCGCCGGAAAGCGTTTGTGCAGTGCGTTGTGCCCGAAGGAGAAAATCGTGCGCTCGCCGTGGACGCGGATGGCTGTGCCCATGCTGTTGAAGGGCAGATGCGCCTCATAGATCGCCATGGCTCCGTCCTGCGCGTAATGCGTAATCACCAATCCGTTGGCGCGCGAATACCCCATGGGAATGCGGTCACCCAGACGGGTCATATATCCGCGCAGCTCGGCCACGTAGTCCACCGACAAACAATCATCATCGTCGATGCGGAAATTGACCAACGGCCCGCCCGCCGCAGTGTTGAGCGCATCCAGACGCGGCCAGAGCGCCTCGTGAACGGTTACCTCGGATGAGACCAGCAGCTCAAGCTGCGGCACGTCTGCGCATAGGGCCGCAAGCCTGTCGCGGTAGATCTGCGGCATGATGTCGGACGTGAGGATCAGGCAAATGAAATTGCTATCCGTCTGGGCCCGCAGCGAGGGAAGCAGGAAATTCTCGAAAAGATAAAACCGCAGCTCCATCCGCTCGGGCGCATAGAGCATGGCGGCGTTATCGCGGCGCAGGGCGTCGATCTCGTCGGGCGTCTTCGCCGCGCGGGAGGTACGCCAGTCGCCCTTGCCACAAAAGGAAAAACGGCAGATGCCGATGGCCGGTTCAAGCAAATATGTCATGTACCGCTGCCCCTCTACCCGCAATAGGCGCACTTTCCCGCCTGTGCCCCGGCTTGTCCAGAGCCTATTGAGCGTTTGCCGCAGTCAGTCCGCAGCCTTCCGACGCCACGGGAACACCAGCGCCGCTGCAAAGCCCAGCAGCAGGCAGACCAGATGCGCGCTGTCGGCGATGACGTGAAAGCTGATCCCGACCTTGACGCCGATCGCGGTCAGCACCCCCGCCAGAAGCAGCCAGCGGTACGGCCAGCCGCCCAAAGTTGCACCGATCACACCAAAGCCCCCCGCCGACATGCCCACATCCAGCGTGCTGCGCGCCGCAGGATGGCCCAGTTCCGGCAGTGAGGCGACCAGCGGCACCACGCCAAGCAGTACGATCAGCGTGCCGAGGATATCAACCGAGAAGAAGATGAGCGCCGCGCGCACGCTCGATGTGTGCCATTCAAAGTAACCGATCACCGCTGCCACAAACAGGTACTGTCGCACGAACATCGCGCTGTCATGGGACAGGAACGTGCCTGTCACCAGCCTTGCCACATCGCCGTCCAGAACGGCACGGTGGCTGATGCCCCACTGCGTCAGCGCGGTGGGTGGCAAGGTACCTTCCAGCGTGCCAGACGCCCAGTTGGCCAGCGTCATCGCCAGCAAGAACAGCAGCGTAAAAGGGACGCGCGCCATCAGGCTCATTGCGGTGTCACGTGGATCCCGAAAGCGGCGATCAGCCCGAACAGCGCCGCGATCAGCAGTAAAAGCAGCGCATCGGCAGTCAACGCGGTGTCGTTGATCAGCTCAGCCGATGCAATATTGCGGCGCACACGGCGCATACGCAAAAATGCCAGCAGGATCACCACCGCGCCTGCCCCCAGCATCAGCGCTTCCGACCACAGCGCCGTCTTTACCGCACCCAGCCGCGCGGCAGCCAGACCGAACCCCACAATCGCGATCACTGTGCGGACCCACGACAGGAAAGTCCGCTCGTTCGCGGCGTGCTCAGCGTATCTTTCAATCATGCCATCTCCTTACTTGATCAACCCTTTGATTCCGCCAGAGATCAGCACGTTCACTTCGTACAGAACGCGCGGCGCCGCCAGACCGCCGGGGCTGGCCAGATAGTTTGGCGTCCAGACGGGATCGAACTTCTGCTTGAATGCGCGCAGCCCCTCGAAGTTGTAGAAATGCTCGCCATGGTCATAGATAAACCCGCCGATCCGGTTCCACAGCGAGGACAGCTGGTGGCTGTCGATCCCCGAAAACGGGGCCGCACCCAGCGAAAACCACTGATAGCCTTGCGCAGCACCCCAGAGCATCAGCTCGGCAAAGAGCGCGTCCATCGCGAATTTCGGCCCCTGCGGATCATAGCGCATCAGATCCACAGACAGCTCGTGCCTGCCCTGCCCCTGAAACAGGTTGGCAAAAGCCACGATGCGACCCGTCTCGCGGTGGCGCAGGACCGCATGGTCAAAATTGGAGAGGTACGTCGCATCGAAATAGCCCAGCGAGAAGGCCTTTTCCTCGCCCTGTTTGGAGGCCATCCAGCTGTCGGAGATCTGGTTCAGCTCGGCCAGCACGGACGGCAGTTCAGCCTTGGGGATGATGGCAAACTCGTAGCCCTCGCGCGCGGCCTTGCCGTGGGCATAACGGAAGTCCTTCTTGGCAGGCCCGTCCAGTGTGAAGCCGGGGAGCTTGACACGGGCGACCTCACCGATTTTCAGAATCGACAGGCCCAGATCCAGATAGGTGGCCAGGTATCTGGGTGATACCGCGTAGAACGCACAGCGCTTGCCCGCCTTGTCCGCCTGTTCGCGCAACGCCCAGATCAGCTTGCGGCCCGCCTCCTCCTCGCCCACAGGTTCACCGCGCGTGATCAGCGATCCGCCGGTATCGCAATAGGCCAGATAGGCAGTGGCATCGGGGGCAACCAGAAAGGATTTATCGCCCAGCAGGTCCAGCTGCGCCTCTGTGTCAGGGCTGTCAGCGATCAGGGTGCGCACGGTGTCAGGAATGACGCGGATCGACGTGTCCGCGTGGCGGCGATAAAGCAACGAGTTCAGGATCACCCCCAGCAGGATCAGCGCCACCACCAGACTGGCGCGCAGGAACCGCGAGGCATCGCCGTCCAGCGCAAAACGCCACCACAGCGCATCGCGGTATTCCACATGACTATAGGCAAAGAACCCGATCCAGAACACCACCGCCATAAGTGCCAGAATGCTGACAACCCACGCCGTGTTGAGCCGGAAAACCGATGTTGCCTCGACCCGGTAGAAGGCCGAGCGGAACGCACCCAGCAGCGCCAGCGTGCCGAGCATACCCGCGGCCTCTTCCCAGTCCAGCCCCTTGAGCAGCGAAGCCACCAACCCCACTGCCATCAGCGTCATCGCGATGACCCACGCGCCGTACAGCTTGCGATAAAGACCGCGCGAGATCACCACAAGCAGCAGCCCCGCAATACTGCCCGCCAGATGGGATACCTCGATAAAGGACACGGGGATGATGTCACCCAGGATGCCAAGGCGCGTAGGCTCGGCGGGTAGGTTGCCTGACACCAGCAGCAGCGTACCCGCCAGCAACGACACCCCCGCCGCCGCAAGCGGCACCAGCGGCCGCACCAGTCGGTAGGCCCAGCCAGAGGTTTGGGCGATGGCGCGCCGCCGGGTGATGGCCCATACCACCGCCAGCGCCGCAACCGCGACCACAAACGGCAGCAGCGAATAGATCACGCGGTAGAGCAGCAGCGCCGCCAGCATGTCCGAGCGGCCCGCCGCCCCCAACCCCGCGATGATGGTCGCCTCGAACACGCCCAGACCGCCCGGCGAATGGCTGAGGATGCCAAGGGCGGTAGCCCCCATGAAGATCACAAAGAACAGTGCGTAGTTTTGCGCCAGATCGGGCGGCGTCAGGTAGTAGAGCGTCATCGCCGCGCCCGATAGATCCACCACCGCCACCGCCATAAGCGACAGCGCCAGTTTGAGATCCGGAAGTGCAACGGAAAAGCCACCCATGGTCATACTGCGCGGATTGCGGTGCAGCCAGACCAGCAGCCCCGCCAGCAGCGCCAGTACGCCCGCGCCAATCGCCACCTCAACCCGCCCATTCAAGGGCAGAACCGAAGACAAACCCGCCGGATGGGCCACAAACAACGCACCGAGGATCAGTGTCAGGCCCAGCCAGAAAGCGACCCATGAGGTCGCGATGATCCCTGCGACCCGCCCCAGATCCACCCCAAGCGAGGCATAGATCCGGTAGCGCACCGCCGTGCCGGTCAGATAGGAGAACCCCAGCAGATTGGACACCGCCGTGCCAGCCCCGCCAGCAAGTGCTGCCACACCGTAAGGTACCTGCCCCCGCGCCACGGAGCGCACCGCAAAGACATCATAAAACGACAACGCGAAAAAGCTGACGGCTGTCGCGCAAATCGCCAGCGCGATGCTGGACCAGCAACTGGCGGCCAGATCGGATTTCACAGCACTCCAGCTGACTTGCGCCGAGAGGTCATGCAGCACCAGAAACATGATGGCGACAATGACCAAAGGCACGGCGATGCGCAGCGCGGGATGCGCCAACGCTCTGCTGATGCGGCCCAGCGGTGTGGCAGGCTCACCTGTTTTCATTGGCGCGCTCCTGTAAAATCTCGATTTGTATCGGCTGCATCTCGGCCAGCCTATCCCATTGTTGCGCCAGGTGGTGGTGTATCTTTTCATGCAACCGATGGATTTCCAGCGCGGCCGCGAGGCTGGACCGCGCGAGGTTCAGCAGGATAAATGTCCAGCTGCCGCCAAAGGCCGCTACACGGTCTGCTGCGCGATCAACAAAGCATGCGAGAACACGGTCATCGTCGAGCAGTTTTTTCAGCAAAATCTGGCCGGTTTGCAGGCTCTCGACCACCTGCTTTTCCAGATCACTCAACTCGTTGCATTCGCGCTCCAGCAACCGCGCGACATAGATACAGCGATAATCAGCCGGATCGTCGTGGGCAATAAGCTCGGACATGCAGGGGCGCACAGAGACCCTAGGCAGCATCTTGGAGGCGGCCATCATGCGCTGGCAGAGAATACAGCGCGCAGTGCCCTGCGGCGACCTCATCAGAGCGCGTGTCGCACGGCGCGCGAGACGAACTGTAGCGAAATGCCCGTGCTCAGAAAGTTAAGTCCAACCATAAATCCCAATACCCATTGAGAAGCCGTGGGCCATTGCAACAAAACAACCACACCCAGAACGAAGGCGCAGACACCGCTGAGCACGATCCACTGCCAGTTGCCCATCTGCCCGCTCACCCGCAGGCCCAACAGGATTGACAGGATGCCCTCAATGAGGAACCCCACAACCAGAATTACCGTCATCACAGCGGCACCCACGCCAGGCATCACAAGGAAATAGAGCCCTGCCAGTGCCAAGAGGACAAACCCCACTGCGATAAGCTTCCACTACGAGAACTGGTGGAAGGAGCACGCCCGAAGCACCCCCGCCACCCCCAATGCCAGCATGAGCCAGCCGATCAGTTGCTCGATCACCAGCGTGGCGAGCGTGGGCAGTATAATGGCCACGCTCGCCAAGAACGGTGAATACGATGCCGATGGTGCGAAAGCGGTCGGAGCGCTTCGGGAGGCTGTTGTGAGGGGTCATGATCTGGAGCCTGAACTGCGCCCGCAGGCGATGGATAATGCCTAGGTGTAAGGTCCACACCCCGCATCAGCCTTGTGTGAACCTTACATATATTTCAGAAATCAAGATGAGGGTTGAGATCTCGACACAGCCTGCCATTGACTGTGGCCTATGATCCTCACGCCACGCGCGGCGATTTACGAAAGGCACGCCATACAGATCCTGCTGGCTGAAGATGATGTGGAAGTCGCCAAATTCGTGATTGCCGGTTTTGAAGAGCACTGCAACAGCGTGGATCATGTTACCGATGGGCGCGATGCGCTGAGCTATTGCATGGAAGGGCTGTCCGCGCTCAAGGCAATGCGCGCGGCGGGAAAGAATACACCAGTGCTGATGCTGACCGCGCTCGGAGCTGTGGACGACAAGGTCGAGGGGTTTCAAGCAGGTGCGGATGACTACCTTGCCAAACCCTTCCATTTCTCCGAGCTGCTGGCGCGGGTGCTGACCCGGCGCCGCACCGAGCATGCGGAACAGACCAGCCTTAACGTGCATGACCTGACGCTGGACCTGCTGTCGCGCACAGCCACGCGTCAGCGCCGGCACTTCGAGCTTCAGGCCAAGGAATTCGCGCTGCTGGACATCCTGATGCGCAACACAGGCCGGATCGTGACCCGTCCGATGCTGCTGGAGCAAAGTGTGGAATTTCAATTTCGACCACAACACAAGCGTGGTCGAAACCCACATCAGCCGCCTGCGCAGCAAGATGGACAAGCCCTTTGACACGTCTCTGATCCACACCATCCGCATCACCGGATATTCGATGCATGGACCGCGGTAACGTCTTCTCGGCCGGGGCGTTCCGCGCAACACTCCGTGCCACCTTTGCGATGATCGCCGTCTTCTTGACGACCGCGATCATCGGCTACCGCTATCTGCAAGAAAAACAGCTGGGCCAGTCGCGTGCCCGTTTGCAGCCTGTGATCGAGATGTTTCAATACGCCTATGACACGGGCGGCGACGCGGCAGTGCGCGCGCATCTGGCAAAGCTGTCTGCCACCCCCGTCAGTGCCGCCAAAGTGCTGAGCGCGCGCGCGCCCTCGGGGGAATATATCGGCGGCCGCTTCAAGCTGGAGATCACGCTGCAAAGCTGGCACAAACGCTCTCTGGTCACTGATCCGGCCAGTGGCGAGATGCAGCAATTCTACCTCACCTCGGTCCAGATCGGCGCGCATCGTTTCGTCATGGGCGAGGATCTGGCGCCGCTGGAGCGGATCGAGGCGATTTTCATCCGGACGCTGATGCTGATCGGCGCGTTGCTGTCGCTGGTGTTTATCGCGCTGGGGTATGGCACAAGCCGCAGCGTGCAGATCAAGCTGGAGCAATTGGACAAGGGACTGACCGCCTTTGCCGGCGGCGACACCTCGGACCACCTGCCCGTCCTGCCCGCCAATGACCAGATTGACCGCGTGTCGGTCACCATGAACCACCAACTCGACCGGCTGTCGCGGCTGATGGAGGACACCAAAACAGGCGCGGCCGCCATCGCCCATGACCTCAAACGCCCGCTGTCGCGCACGATGCTGGAAGTAGAGCAGGCGCTGGATCTGGCGGAGCAAGGCCAGCCGACGCAGGAGGCGCTGGAGAACATCCAGACCGAGCTTGCCAATCTGGGCGCGATCTTCGAAAGCATCCTGCGCATTGCGCGGATTGACGAAAACCACGGGGATTTCGGGACGGACACCGTCGATCTGGTCGCCCTGACCCGCGATATCGCAGAGACCTTTCAGGTGGTCGCCGAAGAAAGCGGCCAATCGCTCGCGCTGGTGCTGCCCGAAGGTGACGCCCCCGTGATCCGTGGCGATGCAGGTATGATCGCCCAGATGTTGGCCAATCTGTTGCAGAACGCGGTGACCCACGGGACGGACGGCAACCGCATCACACTGACCCTGTCGAAGGGGCCCTCCGGCCCGGCGCTGGCGGCGGCAGACCGGGACAAGGTGTTCGATGCCGTCTACCGCGCCGATGCCGCACGCAGCAATGCAGGTAACGGACTTGGGCTGACGCTGGTCAAAAGCATCGCCGACAGGCACGGCGCGCAGATCACATTGGCAGATACTGCGCCGGGGCTGAGCGTAACAGTGCAGTTCACCCACGCCTGAGCTCGTGTCCCAAACCGGCTGCGGCTGAACACATCCCGCGCGCGCCACACCGTCGTCCTGGCAAGGTTCGGAAAGCCGAGCGCATGTTGCGTCTGGGTCGTGGCGCGGCAAGATCCCGACAGGGGTACACTGTTCGGCGGCTCCGGCTCCGGCCACACCAACGAACCGTCATTGCGCCAGAGCCGATCCTTCTCTGGCTGTTTTTGCGGGGCCCTCATCCCTTCCTGCCGTTATATCCGTTCGGCGCATATGTGTTTCACTTGCCAGACGCTGTTGTTCAGCAGCCCGGTAATCATGTGATACCCCCACTCGGCAAATTGCTTCGCAATCGCCTGCCGGTCAGCAATTTTCCCCCTGCCGCCTCGGCCAGGGTCATATCTAGCACGGCAGGTCTGAGCTGGATTTTCTCAGCCTCCAGCTCTTTTAGCCGTTTGAACTGATCACGGCTCATCCCGCCGTATTCCCTGCGCGATCGATAGCAGCTCCGAACCGTCACACCAATCTGCTGCACAGCCTCCTGAACTGATCTGCCTTGCCCTTGTAGCACTTCAACTTGTCGTAGCTTCAGCAAGATGTCCTCGGGCTTCTCTCGCCTGCCAGCCATCTCGTTGAAGTGGTCCGGCAAAACTGGACAGCGTGCTAAGATGTATCCAAGCTTGAAGACAGGATACACAAATGACGAAGAGACGCAGTTTTTCAGACAAGTTTAAGGCTACTGTGGCGCTCGAAGCGCTGCGTGGTGACAAGACGGCGCAAGAGATTGCAGCCAAGCACAAGGTTCATCCAACGCAGGTGACAACATGGAAACGGCAGGCGATTGATGGCCTGACGG
>Ga0163215_100207_pt1 | contig 146288 bp, 126 predicted proteins | sample SynspAceP_FD_185934 | JGI IMG/M metagenome (GOLD analysis project Ga0163215, IMG submission 185934) | Saline lake microbial communities from Ace Lake in Antarctica - Synechococcus sp. Ace-P (Hybrid Assembly) | ecosystem: Environmental > Aquatic > Non-marine Saline and Alkaline > Saline | place...
AGTCGACGTGGGCATAGTGACGGGCATCCGTCTCATACTCAACGTGAGCCGTCGAAATGGTGATGCCACGCGCTTTTTCTTCCGGCGCGCCGTCAATCTGATCATAGGCTTTGAAATCACCAAAATACTTGGTGATCGCTGCCGTCAACGTCGTCTTACCATGGTCAACGTGACCAATCGTGCCGATGTTCGCATGCGGCTTGTTACGCTCGAACTTTTCCTTCGCCATGGGAGGCTCCTCTTACTCGTGAGATATTAATTGTGAGGGGCGCGTGGTTACGCACCGCCTTGTTTGCTGATGACTTCGTCCATCACAGCTTGCGGGGTCGCCGCATAGTGATCGAAGGTCATTGTGAACTGCGCGCGACCCTGTGACTTGGACCGCAGATCGTTAACGTAACCGAACATGTTGGCCAGCGGCACCATCGCATTGATGACATTCGCATTACCGCGCATTTCCGTGCCCTCGATCATACCCCGACGGGAGTTCAGATCGCCAATCACGTCGCCCATATACTCATCAGGCGTCACAACTTCGACCTTCATGATTGGCTCCAGCAATTTGACTTTGCCCTCATTCTTGATTTCGCGGAACGCAGCACGAGCTGCGATCTCAAATGCCATCACAGAGGAGTCAACATCGTGGTAAGCGCCGTCATAGAGCTCAGCTTTGAAGTCGATAACCGGGAAGCCAGCCAGAAGACCTGTCTCGGCCATCGTGCGGATACCCTTCTCAACACCCGGAATATATTCGCGCGGAACATTACCCCCGACAATTGAGTTCTCAAAGATGATGCCTGAACCCGGCTCCAAAGGTTGGAATCTGATCTTCACGCGACCGAACTGACCTGAACCACCAGACTGTTTCTTGTGGGTGTAATCAATGTCAACGTCATGCGCGAGCGCCTCGCGGTAAGCCACTTGCGGCTGACCAATGTTTGCTTCAACGCCAAATTCACGGCGTAGACGATCAACCAGAATATCGAGGTGCAATTCGCCCATACCCGCCATGATCGTCTGACCGGATTCGAGGTCAGTCGAGACGCGGAAGGACGGATCTTCAGCCGCCAAGCGTTGCAGGCCAATGCCCAGCTTTTCTTGGTCAGTCTTTGTCTTAGGCTCAACAGCGATTTCAATCACAGGCTCTGGAAATTCCATACGCTCGAGAATAACGGGCTTGCTTATATCGCAAAGCGTATCACCCGTCGTTGTGCCTTTGAGGCCCGCAACCGCGATAATGTCGCCCGCAAATGCTTCTTGAATGTCTTCACGATCATTCGAATGCATCATCATCATACGACCGACACGCTCTTTACGCTCTTTAACAGAGTTAAGCAGGGTCGTGCCTGTTTCGAGCTTACCCGAATAGATGCGGCAGAATGTCAGTGTGCCCACGAATTTGTCGTTCATGATTTTAAACGCCAACATAGAGAGCGGCTCATCATCGGATGACGGACGCAAGACTTCTTCGCCGGTTTTGGCGTCGATACCTTTGATCGCTTTAATGTCGAGCGGGCTCGGCAAGTAAGCAACAACGGCGTCGAGCAGGGGCTGAACGCCTTTGTTCTTAAACGCCGTGCCACAGAAGACAGGAACAACTCTGTTCGCGATCGTCGCTGCTCGAACAAGACGTTGGATCGTCGCGACGTCGGGCATTTCGCCTTCGAAATACTTTTCCATCACCGCATCATCCATCTCAGCAACAGCTTCGATGAGCGCGGTGCGATACTCCGCAACCTTTTCGACCATGTCTTCCGGAACAGGAACCGTCTCGTAAGTCGCGCCGAGGTCAGCTTCAGCTTCCCAGATGTAAGCGACATTTTTGACCAGATCGACAACGCCTTTGAACTGATCTTCTGAGCCGATTGGCAGCTGCATTTCTAGCGCGTTTCCGCCCAGACGGTCTTTCACGGACTGAACAGAATTATAGAAGCTCGCACCGATCTTATCCATCTTGTTGATGAAGATCATACGCGGAACCTGATACTTGTCAGCCTGACGCCAAACAGTTTCTGTCTGCGGCTCAACACCCGCATTGGCGTCAAGCAACGCGACAGCGCCGTCGAGCACGCGAAGAGACCGCTCAACTTCAATCGTGAAGTCAACGTGTCCAGGCGTATCGATGATGTTCAGGCGTTTGCCGGCCCAGAAACAAGTCGTCGCAGCCGACGTAATCGTAATGCCGCGCTCTTGCTCTTGCTCCATCCAATCCATAGTGGCAGCGCCATCATGAACTTCGGCAATTTTGTGGTTCTTACCCGTGTAGTACAAGATCCGTTCGGTGCAGGTTGTTTTACCCGCATCGATGTGGGCCATAATACCGAAGTTACGGTAGTCCTTCAGTTCGTAATCGCGTGCCATCTCAGGCTCCTCGAAAGAATAAAGTGTGGGTTACCAGCGGTAATGTGAGAAGGCGCGGTTCGCTTCCGCCATGCGGTGCGTATCTTCGCGCTTCTTCACGGCTGTGCCGCGGTTATTGGCTGCGTCGAGCAGTTCACCTGCCAAACGCTCGCGCATTGTGTTCTCATTGCGCTTGCGCGACGCTGTCACCAACCAACGGATGGCCAGAGCCTGACGGCGCTCAATACGAACCTCGACGGGAACCTGATAGGTGGCACCACCGACGCGTCGAGACCGTACTTCGACGGATGGTTTGATGTTTTCTAGCGCGTCATGGAAGATACGGATCGGCTCAGTCTTGGCCTTATCCTCGACGATTTCCATCGCTCCATAGACAATATTCTCGGCAGTTGATTTCTTACCATCAAGCATGATGGCATTCATGAATTTTGTCAGGACGATATCGCCATATTTGGCGTCCGGCAGGACTTCACGTTTCTCGGCTCTGTGGCGACGGGACATCTCTTTATCCTCTTACTTCGGACGCTTCGCGCCGTATTTCGAACGACGTTGTTTACGATCTTTGACGCCCTGAGTATCCAGAACGCCGCGCAGCACGTGGTAACGCACACCCGGCAAATCTTTCACGCGGCCGCCGCGGATCAGAACCACAGAGTGTTCTTGCAAATTGTGGCCTTCGCCTGGAATATAGCTCAGCACTTCAAACCCATTGGTGAGGCGAACTTTAGCCACTTTACGCAAAGCCGAGTTCGGCTTTTTTGGCGTGGTCGTGTAAACCCGCGTACAAACGCCGCGTTTTTGCGGGCAAGCTTCCAAGGCCGGAACCTTGTTGCGCTTGCGCTTGTCTTTCCGGGGCTTCCGGATGAGCTGCTGAATTGTTGGCATTAAGCCGTCCTTGTCTTTCGCGCGCGGGATGTGCCGCGACTATTCATTGCATTTATACCGCGCGGGGTATGCCGCGCCACTTTTTGGGTCGCTCCGAGAAGGGCTTGCGCCCTGCACAAAGCGCAGACGACCGTCTCTTCCATGGGAAGAACCGGATAGTCTGCTGGAATAAAAACCGGCCCGGCGGCGGTTGCCATCGGGCCAATCTGGGTCTCAATTTCGTCTCGAACGAGGTTTCTATGGCAACCCACAGACAGCACGTCCACTGACGGGCGGGCATATAGTCAGGGCTTTTCGACCCGTCAACCAAGGAATGCGGTTTGCGCGCTGCCCTTAATTCAGCGCGGCGGCTTCTACGGCTTCCATTACACGCAGCAAATTGCCGCCCCAGATCTTGGCAATGTCTGCCTCGCTATACCCTCTTGCGACCAACTCCGCCGTGACGGCTTCGGTCTCTGACGCGTCACGCCAGCCATCGACACCGCCACCGCCGTCAAAGTCTGATGCGATACCGACATGGTTGATGCCTGCGACGGATACGGCATGATCGATGTGGTTCACGAAATCAGCGACAGTCGCCTCTGGTTCCATCGCAGCGATCATCTCGCGGCGCGCGTCGACTTCAGCCTGCTTTTCTTTGGACAACGCGTCGTAACTTGCGCGCGAACTGATACCGAATTCGACCGCAGCCGCTTCATTCGCCGCAACCTGTTCAGGCGTCTGCACTTTAACATAGGCCCCCAACGCGACCATTTGCGCCACGCCATTCACCTCGGCAATTTTGCGAAGTTGCTCGTCATCAAGATTACGGGCGCTGTCTGCGACTACTTTGGCCCCACTATGCGAGGCAATGATCGGCGTGCGCGACAGATCGGCAGCCTGCATCATGGTTTCTTTGCCCGTATGCGACACATCGACCATGATCCCGTGATCATTCAATCGACCGACCAACTCACGGCCAAGCGGTGATAAACCGCCCCACGTTCCGACGCCGCCATCGCGTTCCGCATGTGGATTGGAGCTATCACCGAACTGGTTATTGCCGAAATGGGTGAGGCCCATATAGCGCACACCGTGATCCGCCCAGTGATCGAGCGTGGATAAGTCTGGACCCAGCGGGAACGCATTCTCCATGCCGATCAGAACGGCATGTTTGCCCTCGCCAACGATTCGCCGAACGTCATCCGCGGTCAGCGCCAGTTCGAAATCATCGGAATGCGTTTCCGTCAGCGCTTCAATCGCCGTAACGCGCGTGCGGGCAATCTCCAGCGCCGCCGCGTAACCCGCCTCCGTCATTTCACCCTGCGGCGTGTAGACAATCCAGAAGCCGCTATCGAGCTGACCCGCCGCCAATTTGGGCAGATCGACCTGTAGATCTGTTGGTCCCGTCGGGTCGATCTCCGTCATATAAGTTAGCGGAATATCGATATGCGTGTCTAGCGTCAGTGTCTGATCGTGAATCTCCGCGACACTCTTCGATGCCACGATATTTTCAGTCGTATTTTCAGGCACATTTTCGGCGTCAGGCCCAGAAGCAGGCGCACAGGCGGCGAGTAGCGCGGCAGAGACGAGAAGAGAATGTCGAAGTCGGAGAGTCATGGCAGGGTCCTTTGAAGCTTTATTTAGGTTCCTGTCGCACAGATGGGGTCATGGCCGCCAGACCCAACATTCCACCCGACATCGGGGCCGACGAAGTCCGGACGACTTTTCTCGGTCATCTGGCTGGCGAACGTCGACTGTCGGAAAAAACCGTCGAAGCCTATGGGCGAGACATTCGCGACTTTCAAAGCTTCTTGGCCCGGCACCTTGGTGAACCGGCTGGCCTACGGGCTTTGGCAGAGCTCGGACCGTCTGACTTTCGCGCCTATCTGGCGTTTCGCCGTGAAGATGGGCCCGGCAATGCGGGATTAGGCTCTGCCTCCATCCAGAGACTCCTTTCCGCCATTCGAACCCTGTTTCGGTATTTGGAACGACGCTGGGATGTCGCCAATTCCGCCATCGCTCTCATCAAAGGCCCGCGCACCAAACGGCCCGTTCCCAAAGCACTCTCGGTCGATGGCGCGCGGGACTTGGTCGCGGCCGGATCAATGGACGGAGCCGACCCTTGGATCGAAGCCCGTAATAGCGCCGTGCTCAGCCTCGCTTACGGCGGCGGTTTGCGGATTTCGGAAGTGCTCAGTCTGACAGCAGACACGCTGCCTCTGGGCGATTCGCTCATTGTTCGCGGCAAGGGCGGAAAATCGCGGATGGTTCCGATCTTGCCGGCGATCGGTAAGGCGGCCGCGCGCTATGCTGAACTGTGTCCTCATACCCTCGCGCCCGGCTCGGCGCTGTTTCGAGGGGTTCGCGGTGGGCCCCTCGGTCCTCGGATTATCCAAGCCGAAGTACAGAAGCTCCGCGCTTATCTTGGCCTACCCGAATCGGCGACCCCGCACGCGCTGCGCCATTCCTTCGCGACACATCTTCTCGCGGGAGGCGGGGATCTACGCACAATCCAACAATTGCTCGGCCATGCCAGCCTGTCGACAACTCAGCGCTATACGGATGTCGATGCAGCGCGCCTCCGCGAGGTGCATGCGAGTGCGCATCCCCGCGCCGGGCGGCGCTAAAGCGCGGCCTCCAACTCGGCGAACCGCTTCAGGAACATCCGCTCTGCCGCCACAACGGGCTTTGGATCGATCATGACGTGAAGCCCGTCCGGCGGCGTGATGAAGAACTGATCTGCCTCCTCCACCGTAAAGCCCGCAATCTGCGTCGCTTCGAACCAGGCGCAGATCACATCACATCGCTTGATCTGTTTCTTAAGCCGAGATGGTGTCGGTGCCGCCAAGCCGAACCGACGGTTGACGGCTTCATCCAAGCGCGTCTCAAAGGCTCTATAGTCATAGCCAAGCGCCGCTTTGAACGGGCTGATCATGTCGCCAATCACATATTCGGACGCATCATGCAGCAGCGTTGTCATGCGCTCCTCCGCCGATGCATTGGGATAGAGTTGATCGAAGAGATCCTCGACCACGACGCTGTGTTCTGCGACCGAAAAGGCATGGTCCCCCGATGTCTGCCCGTTCCACCGCGCCACGCGGGCCAAACCTCTGGCGATGTCCTCAATCTCGATATCGAGTGGACTAGGATCAAGCAGGTCAAGCCGACGCCCGGAGAGCATGCGCTGCCAAGCGCGAGGCGGTGGAGAGGTCTTGGGCATGGGGTCAGGTTAGCGGGTCGTGACCGTCCCGCAAGTCATAACCGGGTGCGCTAGAACGCTTCGTTCTCAGGCAGGAAGATTTCACGCTTTCCGCCTGAGCCAGCCTCACTAATCATGCCTTCTTGTTCCATCCGGTCAATCAGATCGGCGGCGCGGTTATAACCAATAGACAGGCGACGCTGAATATAGCTGGTCGAGGCTTTGCGGTCATTGGACACAATCGCGACTGCCTGATCAAACAGGGAATCACCACTGGACCCGCCGCCTGCGACGGTTGGGTCATCAGATGGTCCCTCATCCCGGTCCGTCGTGACATCTTCCAGATAGGCGGGCGCCCCTTGCGCGCGAACAAAATTGGCGACGCGTTCGACCTCTGAGTCGGACACGAACGGCCCGTGATAGCGTTTGGGACCTGTATCGCCAAGGAACAGCATATCGCCTTTGCCGAGCAATTGCTCGCCGCCCATTTCGCCGAGAATAACGCGACTGTCGATTTTGGATCCGACCCGGAAACAGACCTTGGTCGGGAAGTTGGCTTTGATGGTCCCAGTGATCACGTCGGTCGATGGGCGCTGTGTCGCGAGGATCATATGAATGCCAGCGGCCCGCGCCATTTGAGCCAGTCGCTGAACCGATCCTTCAATATCTTTTTTGGCGACCATCATCAGGTCCGCCATCTCGTCGATGATCACGACGATATAGGGCATCGTTTCAAACTCAAATTCTTGCGTCTCGAAAACTGGTTCGCCCGATTCATGATCGAAGCCTGTTTGAACCGTCTTGGATAAGGTCTCCCCGCGCGCTCTGGATTCGGCGACTTTTTCGTTGAAGCCTTCCATGTTGCGCACGCCGATCTGGCTCATCTTACGGTAGCGATCTTCCATCTCGCGCACGGCCCATTTCAGCGCGACAACGGCCTTCTTGGAATCTGTCACCACAGGGGCGAGCAGATGCGGTGCGCCGTCATAGACGGAGAGTTCCAGCATCTTCGGATCGATCATGATGAATTTGCACTGATCCGGGGTCAGCTTGTACATCAGGCTGAGGATCATGGCATTGACCGCGACCGATTTACCCGAACCCGTTGTGCCCGCCACCAACATGTGCGGCATGGCGGCTAGATCGGTGACGAAGGGTGCGCCGCCAATATCTTCGCCCATAATAAGCGGCAGACGGGCCTCGCTATTCTCAAACGCCTCAGACTCTAGCATTTGGCGCAACCAGACGATTTCGCGTTTGCGGTTCGGCATCTCTACGCCCAGCGCATTGCGGCCGGGCACGACCGCGATGCGCGCAGATTTCGCGCTCATATTCCGGGCAATGTCAGAGGCGATATTGATGACGCGCGAGGATTTCACGCCCGGCGCAGGTTCAAATTCAAACAAGGTGACAACGGGACCGGGACGCACATCGCCCATTTCACCTTCGACGCCGTAATCGCCCATGACGCGGTGCAACTGGTCGGATTGGCGTTGCAGCATACCCTCGTCGCGCACGGTACTGCGCGGCGGTGGAGCTTTTAGCAGATCAGGCGTCGGCAGGACAAACCCCGTAGCCGCCGAGAAATCAAATTCCGGCGCACCGCGTTTCGGATTGGTGACCCTACGGGCCACCGATTTAGGCTTGGGTTTCGCCTTCGGCTTGGGCGCTGGAGCCACAGAAACGTATGCGGGCACGGGCGCAGGCGCGAAAGACGGAGCGTCAGGGATCGTGCGGATACCCACCGTCTCGGTTTCTAGCTCACCTTCATAGGATTTGCGGAATATCCGGACCAACCAGGCCGCCATGACATCGACCCCAACGCGGACATAAGCCCAGACCAGACCCGCTGCGTCGAGGATATCAACGACGTCTCGACGAACGAGACCCAGATGGCGCGCGAGACACATGCCAAATCCGAGGAACGTGACCAAAGCGACGATGCCGCCTGACAGGGGGATATTAAAATGAACGAGCCAGCGCCTCATCCCGAAATGCATTAGGTCGCCGAACCAACCGCCCAGCCCAGAGCCCATCGGCCAGCTTTGCGGAATCGGAAAAGCCGAGAGGGTTGCCGTCCCCAACAGGACAGCGCCTATATAAATGAGTGCACGCCCAGCGCGATCACGTCTTGTCTGAAGACGAACTGTGCGGCGCAGCAGGCGGCGGACACCGGAAATCATCATCAGGCAGCTGGCCAGCAACCCGCCCCAGCCCAGCGTCTGCATCAACACATTGGCGACCCAAGCGCCCGGCGCACCGAATGCATTGCCGATACCGCCGACGCCCGCTGTGTCCATCGTCGCATCAAACGGCGAGTAGGTCAGTTGGATGATCATCAACACCCCGCCCAGCCCGATCATCGACAGCGCGCTGACGGCGCGCTTCCACGCACTGGCTTCCGCCTGCGTGACCGCATCCATCATCGCCTGGATCGCTTCCGGCGAATATTCCTCATAGGGGGCGGTGGCAGCAGGGGGCGGCGTCATCTCGGGTCCAAAACTAGAGTATCAGGTTAATGAAAGGTGACGCCAAGGCGTAAAGGGGGCGTTAAGGCCGGATGCATCGCTGTGGACGAATTGCCGCCCGCGAAAGCCACTTTCCATGCGACCGTTGCGGGCTTAGGTCTCCCACCTATGAGCGAACACACGCAAATCGCCGTCATTGGCGCGGGCTTGTCGGGATTATTGTCGGCCTTGGCCCTATCGGACTCAGAATATGGGGCTGGCCGAAAGGTCGTCCTGATTGATGCCAAGCCGATTGATCGGAGCGAATCAGATGGACGTGCGACCGCCCTCACCCCGTCAGCCATGCGCGCCCTCACACGATTGGGTGTCGAGGACTTAGACGCGACATCGATCCTTGGCATGCGCGTGGGCGAAGGCGAGGCTGACACGCCGTGGCAGTTTGAACTACCCGAGCGGGACGGCGAACCGCTGGCTTTCAATGTCGAGAATGAGCGTCTGAGGACGGCAATATTGGCGCGTTTGCAGACGAGTCCCGTGCAAATCCGAGATAATGTTCGGGTTGAGAGCTTATCTCAAAACGGCTCCGTCAATTTGATGTTGAGCGACGGCACTCAGCTTACGGCGGATCTGATTGTAGCCGCAGATGGCCGCAATAGTGCGATCCGTCGGATGGCAGGCTTATCCGTATCGCTATCTAATTTCGGCCAGCATGCATTAGTCACGACCGTAATCCATGCCGAGCCGCATGACGGCATCGCGCTACAGCGCTTTCAGACCGTTGGCGCGGTCGCCAGCCTGCCGTTTGCCACAACCAAAGCGGGCCATCGCTCGCAAATTGTCTGGTCTGACCGATCAGAGGCGATTGCTGCGGCCCGCGCTTTACCCGAAGAGGCATTGATCGCCCTGATTGATGACCGCCTCTGGGGAGCTTTGGAGATCATCGGGCTTGACACGCCCGTGCAAAGTTATCCGCTCATCGGCCAACGCAGCGAAGCGCTCAGCCGAGGACGCGTCGCCCTTGTCGGTGATGCGGCGCGCGTCATTCACCCTCTTGCGGGTCAGGGCTTCAATCTCGCTATCCGCGACATTGGCGCGCTGGTTGAAGGCGTGCGTGAAGCCGTCGCGACGGGACAAGATATCGGCACAGCGGGCTTGATCGGTTATGAACGATGGCGCCGGGCAGATGAAACTATGCTGGCGACATTGACGACATCGCTGGCGACCGCCCCAACACGCGGACCGCTGTCTTTGCTCGGCCATGCCAGACGCGCGGCTTTCGCTGTTGTTGACGACATACCCGCCCTACATACGCTGATCCGCCGTGAGGCTGCCGGGGAAACAGGCGAGCGCCCTGCTTTGCTGCGCTAACCCGTCTGTTCGGTGACCGCGCCGCCGCTGACCTCGAACCATTGCGCCTGCGCCCCGAAGTCTGAAAAAAGCGACCGATCCGTGCCCGTCATAAAGACCTGAAGACCGAGATCGATTAGTTCTTCTGACAGCGCGCGGCGACGCTCTGCGTCTAGATGGGCGGCCACTTCGTCGAGCAGAAGGATCGGCGACCGCGTTACCTGTGCCCGGGCATGAGCCAAGATCAGCCCGATCAGCAGCGCCTTTTGTTCACCCGTCGAACAGAGCGCGGCCGCCATCGCTTTACCTTGGTGCACGACTTTGACTTCGGATCGATGCGGTCCGGTCAGCGAACGCCCGGCACGGCGGTCGAGTGGGCGAGTCTCTGCCAAGCGCTCACGGAAATCACTTTCCGCATCATCCAGATAGATACCCTCTAGGAGAAGGGCTTCGACGGTTCCCTCAATAGCGATCTCAGCTTGCGGAAAGGCCGACGCGCTACGTTCTCCGATCGCCTCTGTCAGACGCTCGATCGTATCAACGCGGGTCTTAGCGATGCGCGCACCGCAGGCCGCCATGTCAGTCTCCAACGCGTCGTACCAGCTGGCGTCACTGACGCCGTCCGATAGCAGTCGATTGCGCTCAGACCGGGCTTTCTCATAGCGTAGGCTGGCCACGCCGTGAGATGGCTCAAAGGCAAGCGCAAGACGATCGAGGAATTTTCGGCGGTCGCTTTCTGGGCCAGCGAACAAACGGTCTTGCACCGGCGTCAGCCATTGGACCGTGAGCAATTCTGCCAGTTGTGACGCCGTGGCATTGGTCTGATTGACGCGGACTACGCGGCGGCGCGGACTATCAGGCAGCTGACCGACGGAAATGCGCGTGCCTTCATCAAGCTCGGCATTGACGCCCCAAGCGGGTGCGGTTTGACCCGCCTCAACCCGGGCGAGCGCATCAATCCCGGCCCCGCGTAACCCCCGGCCCGGTGATAGAAGGGAGACGGCTTCCATGAGGTTTGTCTTGCCCGCCCCATTGGCGCCAAACAGCACAATAGGTCCCGGCGAAAGGTCGAGATCAAGCCGATCGTAAGACCGGAAATCCGTCAGGCGTAGAGAGGCGAGTGCCGCCATCCAGTCAGCTTAGACCCGCAGTGGCATCAGCACGAAGAGTGCATGTTCATCTTCCGAATCGGTGACGAGCGCGGGCGATGAAGCGGAATCGAGCATGAAGGTCGCGTCCTGACCTTCGATCTGTCCCGCGACGTCGAGGAGATATTTGGCGTTGAAACCGATCTCCATCGCCTCGTCATCGTAATTGACCGGAAGATCTTCGCGCGCTTGGCCCGACTCAGGATTGTTGACTGACAAAGCCAGATTACTATCCGTGAGAGTGAGTTTCACCGAGCGGGACTTCTCCGCCGAAATCGTCGCGACGCGGTCAACTGCGGAGGCGAACACTTTATTGTCGAGCACGAGCTCTTTGGTGTTGGTGCGCGGGATTACGCGCTCATAATCTGGGAATGTGCCGTCGATCAATTTAGACGTCAGAACCACAGTGCCTGTCTTGAAGCGAATTTTAGATTCGGAGACGGCGACGGCCACATTGGCATCACTGCCGTCGATCAGGCGGCGCAGTTCTGCGACGGTTTTGCGCGGAATAATCACGCCCGGCATACCGTCCGCGCCGCTCGGCAAGCTTTGCTCCGCTAAGGCTAGACGGTGACCGTCCGTCGCCACCGCGCGCAGCAGCCCGTCGCGGGAATGCAAATAGATACCGTTGAGATAATAGCGCGTCTCTTCTGTGCTGATCGCAAATTTCGTCTTATCGATCAGGCGCGCCAGCTCAGAGGCGGGCAGTGTGAATTCATTAGTGAACCCATCCGCCGTCATCTTGGGGAAATCGCCAGAAGGCAGCAGTGGCAATGTGAAATGAGCCGAGCCAGCATCCACATCTAGCCGATCATCAGAATTAATCGTGAGCTGCACTTGCGCGCCGTCCGGCAATTTACGGACAATATCGTAAAGCGTGTGCGCGGGCGCCGTCACTTGGCCCGGTGCGTCCACGCCCGCTTCAACCGACTCGGACACTTCAATATCCAGATCGGTGGCCACCAGCGTCAGCCGTCCATTCTCCCCGCCCATCAAGACATTGGACAGGATCGGGATCGTGTTCCGTCGCTCCACGACCGACTGGACATGAGATAGTCCGGTGAGAAGCGCGCTGCGTTCGAGGGTGAGTTTCATGATGAATGAGCCGTTTTGGAAAAGACCTTTGACGGTCAACTTTAATGGAAAATGCAGCTTTTGGAAGCGCTAGACAACGAAAACCGCTTCAGGATTATCTACAGGCCTATTCCGTTAGGTTACTGCGCGTCTCCACCCGCGTCCAGCGCTGTGTCTGACAGAGGAAGACGATGCAGCCTTTAACCTTCAAGACGTTGGGGTCGTCATCCACGCGAATCGAGCTTTTATAGCTCTTCCCGTCTTCGGGATTATAGATACGGCCCTTTTTCCATTTATCGCCGTCCCGCTCAAATCCATGCAGCATGACAAGTCCGATAATAGGTTCGTCACGCAAGGCCGGATCAGAATTATTGACGTCTGTGGTCGGTTCTCCTGCTGGAATTTCTGCCGTCTCAATGATCCCGCAGGGTGACGCGTCACCACAATCGACAATCCGGACCGTCGCCGTCCCTTCTTCTGTCAGCCAGACGCCGTAAACCGAATTCGAAGCAAAGGCGGGTGCCGACATGGTGAACAGGAAAAGGGTGAGTAGAAATGAGACGAATACAGCGTTTTTCATAATTTTCCTCTCCACTCTACAAAGGACAGCGTCAAATATTCAACGCACAGCCCGCTTGACCGAGCGCGCGCCCTCACCTATCTATTACTCATCAGCCGTCCGGCTGTTCCGTGTGAGTTTGCCTGTTTTGGCGCGAGCGCGATCTAAGGCCCAGCCTTTCCCACCCGATATAATAGCCGCGCAGGGTCCTCCTGTGTCGTGCCTTAAAAAGACTAAAACATGACCGTCGATACACCCGTAGACCAGCTTGAAACCATTTCGCTGGACGATCTCAAACAAATGAAACCCGGCGAGCTGAACCGCTTCGCCGAAGAAGTCGGGATCAAAAATCCTGGCTCCATGCGCAAACAAGATATTTTCTATCAAGTCCTCAAAGACTTAGCCGAACGCGGCGTGCTCGTCCGGGGTCGCGGCGTACTGGAAGTGCTGCAGGACGGCTTCGGCTTTCTGCGCGCGCCGGAAGCTAACTATCTGGCCGGCCCTGACGATATTTATGTCAGCCAAAAAGACATTCGCAAATTCGGCCTGCGCACGGGCGATACAATTTCCGGCCTGCTTGATGCGCCCAAGGGTGATGAACGCTATTTTGCTCTAAATAAAGCCGAGGAAATCAACTTCTCTACGCCTGAACAGGCGCGGATGAAGGCGCACTTCGACAACCTGACGCCGCTCTATCCCGATCAGCGTTTCAAGATGGAACTTGAAGATCCGACGGCGAAAGACACGTCCGGTCGCGTGATCGATATTGTCGCCCCAATCGGTAAAGGCCAGCGCGCCTTGATCGTGGCGCCGCCGCGGACGGGTAAAACCGTTCTGCTGCAGAACATCGCGCACTCTATCGAGAAAAATCACCCGGAATGTTACGTCATGGTCCTGCTGATCGACGAACGTCCCGAAGAGGTGACCGACATGCAGCGCTCCGTGAAGGGCGAAGTGGTCTCCTCAACCTTTGACGAACCGGCGACGCGCCACGTGCAAGTCGCAGAGATGGTTATCCAAAAAGCCAAGCGCTTGGTTGAGAGCGGCAAGGATGTTGTCATCCTGCTCGATTCGATCACGCGCTTGGGTCGCGCCTACAACACGGTCGTGCCAAGCTCCGGTAAGGTGCTGACTGGGGGTGTGGACGCCAACGCCCTGCAACGTCCGAAGCGCTTCTTTGGTGCTGCCCGGAATATTGAGGATGGCGGCTCGCTGACCATCATCGCGACCGCGCTAATCGAAACTGGCTCCAAGATGGACGAAGTCATTTTTGAGGAATTCAAAGGCACGGGTAACTCGGAAATCATTCTTGACCGGAAAGTCGCGGACAAGCGTATCTTCCCAGCGATTGACGTGACCAAGTCCGGGACACGGAAAGAAGAGTTGCTGGTACCACCAGCGGAGCTGACCAAGACCTACATCCTGCGCCGCATCCTCAACCCGATGGGCACAATGGACGCGATCGAGTTCCTACTCGGCAAGCTCAAGGATACGAAGTCGAACGGTGACTTCTTTGATTCTATGAATACATAATCAGTTTGCTTCCCTGTGGGGTCTCCGGCTTAGCCGGAAGCAAACTGGGCCGCAGGCCGAAGCACCCTCTCGGGGGTGCTTTTTCTTTTCTCGGAGAGCATGCGACGGACTTTATTTCGCTGTCGCTCACAGCGCTTGCGCGCAGGCGACAAAAGAACCCCGTGCTCGCTACGCTGCGCGCGCCGCCCTTTTGCCGATAGGCGAGATTTGAAACCAACCTCTCGGATTGGATTACAGCGACCCGTCGATCAGCTTCATGACGCCGGAAAAATCCAAACCGCCCTCACCTGCGGCTTCCATCAGCGCATAGAGCGCTTCGGCCTGCGCGCCTAACGGCGTTGCTGCGCGAGCAGTCGACGCGGCTTCCTTGGCCAAACGCAAATCCTTGAGCATCATCGCGGCGGCAAAGCCCGGCTGATAATTACGATTGGACGGCGCGCTTTCGACCGGGCCGGGCGCCGGACAATAGCTGGTCATCGACCAGTTCTGACCGGAGGCTGTGCTAGAAATATCGTAAAAAGTCTGCGCATCGAGGCCGAGTTTGTTTGCCAAATTAAACGCTTCACACGTCCCGATCATATGAATACCGAGCAGCATATTGTTACAGATTTTTGCGACCTGACCATTGCCAGCATCGCCCGCGTGAAACACATTCTTGCCCATGATTTCGAGCAGTGGTTTGGAGCGCGCGAAAGCGTCTGCGCTTCCGCCGCACATGAAGGTCAGCGTGCCCTCCGCCGCGCCCTTGACCCCGCCAGACACGGGCGCATCAATCATCGCGAAGCCACGTTCAGTCGCTTGGCCGATCACGCTCCGCGCAGTATCGACATCGACGGTTGAGCAATCGATCATCAACGTGCCTTTTTCGGCATGATCAAACACATCAGCATAGACGGCTCGCACATGCGCCCCAGCGGGTAGCATGGTCACAATTGCGTCTGCGCCTGAGACAGCCGTCTCAACCGTGTTGGCCTTAGAACACCCCGCTTCAACCGCTTTCGCCACGGCCTCGGCTGATAGGTCAAACGCCTGCACATCATGATATTTCGCCAGATTAGCGGCCATGCCACCGCCCATATTGCCGAGTCCGATGAAGGCGATAATCATGGCAGAAACTCCTGACGCGGCTTGGCTGTCTGACGGAACATGCGCTCGATCTGTTCATCCGTCACGGCGCTTAGCGCGTCATGCGACCAGCCCGGATTGCGGTCTTTGTCGATCAGTTGCGCCCGAATGCCTTCGTAGAAATCTTGAAGGGTCAGAAAATTGAGCGAGAGGTCGAGTTCCTGCGTCATCACCTGACGGAAATCGAGGTCTGCGCCCCGGCGCATCGCCTCCAAAGTTGTCGCAAGAGCCATCGGACTTTTGCGACGGAGCAGCTTGGCTTGTAGTGCGGACCAATCCGATCCCTCCGTGTCGAGAGCTTCGAGAATATCTGAGACTGTGTTTTTCTCAAATGCCGCGACCGCGTCTGGAACGCCCGCCCCTTGAGGCGGCGTTGCGTTGAAGTCGGCTAAGACCATTTCAACATCATCGGCATTGCGAAGGGCCGCAATCAGCGCGTCATGCGCGTCCGTCGGCACGAAATGTGTTACGATGCCCAAGGCGACACAGTCTGCCGGACCCAAGCGAGCGCCTGTAAGGCCGAGCCAATTGCCGAAAGCCAAAGAGCCAGCCTGACCCAAACGCGGCAAGAAATAAGTCCCGCCGACATCGGGGAAATACCCAATTCCAGTCTCCGGCATGGCGAACAGGCTTGTATCACCCGCGACGCGATATTGGCCATGAACCGACAGACCAACACCTCCGCCCATGACGATCCCGTCAATCAGCGCGATATAGGGTTTAGAATAGCGGTGGATCAGCTCATTCAGCGCATATTCGACGCGCCAAAACGTCTCGGCCCGACCGTCTTTCGCCTTACCACTATCATGCAGCATAATGACGTCGCCGCCCGCGCAAAACGCCCGATCCCCTGCGCCGTCGACCAGCACGGCCTTGACCGCATCATCACTTTGCCAAGCGACCAAAGCGTCTGTCATGGCGACACACATCTCGGTCGTCAGCGCGTTCAAGGCCGTCGGTCGGTTCAGTGTGATCCGTCCGAGCGACCCTTCGAGGCGAGCGATAATTTGGTCGGTCATGCTACTGCCTCAATAATCCGCGGCTGATGATGACCCGCATAATGTCGTTCGTACCTTCGAGGATTTGGTGGACGCGCAGATCGCGGACAATCCGTTCGACTTGATAGTCGGCCAGATAGCCATAGCCGCCATGAACCTGCAGCGCGTCATTGGCGATTTTGGAGCAAAGGTCGGTCGCGAACCGCTTGCCCATCGCGCAATACATGCCAGCATTCGGTTCTTTATGGTCGATTGCGTCTGCGCCACGATAGATCATCAGGCGCGACGCTTCGAGCTCGGTCGCCATATCGGCCAGCCGGAACTGTGTATTCTGAAACTCGGCGATCAGTTTGCCGAACTGTTTGCGTTCTTTGGAATAATCCGTTGCCAGCTTCAGCGCGGCCGCTGCCCCGCCGAGGGAGCAAGCGCCAATATTGATCCGGCCGCCATCGAGACCCGCCATCGCAAATTTGAAGCCGTCGCCTTCTGCGCCGACGCGGTTGGCCGCTGGCACGCGGCACTCATCAAAAATGACCTGCGCCGTCGGTTGGGCGTTCCAACCCATTTTGCGTTCTTCAGCGCCAAAGGAGACGCCGGGCATATCCTTCTCGACCACGAAGCAAGACACGCCGCGCGCACCGTCATCTGACGTACGCGCCATGACGACATAGACGTCAGACCAGCCTGCGCCTGATATAAACTGTTTGTTCCCGGTCAGCACATAATCATCGTCGTCTTTAACCGCTTTGGTCGACAGCGACGCCGCATCCGATCCAGCGCCCGGCTCGGTGAGGCAGTAGGACGCAATCAATTCACCCGCCGTCAGTCTCGGTACATAGCGCGCGCGCAGATCGTCATCAGCGAACCGATCAATCATCCACGTCGCCATATTGTGGATCGTCATCATCGCCGTGTGGCTGACATCCCCGGCGGCCAGTTGCTCAAACACCATCGCCGAGGCGAGGCGAGACAGGGCCGTGCCGCCATGTTCTTCTTGCGTATAAATACCAAGGAAGCCGAGCTTGGCCGCTTTATCAAACACGGACCGATCGAGATATTTCTCCCGGTCCCACTTTTCCGCATGCGGGGCGAGTTCGCTCTGTGCAAACTGCCGCGCCATATCCTGAATCATGCTCAGGTCTTCGGTGAGTTGGAAATGCATACGTGCGTCAGCCTTTGTGCTCGACCGCTCTGAATCGGTGGGTCATACCGTCTAATGAGGGTTGATAATATATACCCTCACCCGACGACTTGATCGGCGGGTCTAGAGCGTCATTCTGTATCGGTGTAATCAAGTTCAATATTTTTCCAGTTCGGATTGTTCTCTTCAATGAGCGCAATCTTCCAGTCGCGCTTCCATCGCTTAATACGCTTCTCGCGGGCGATGGCATCGACAAGCCAGTCGTGGCGTTCATACCAGACGAGCGCATAAAGCTTATAACGCGAAACGAAACTGTTCGGGTCCTTATCCGTCCTGTGTTCGTCCAAACGGGCGGCAATGTCGCGGGTGACACCGACATAGAGCGTGCCGTTTCGTTTATTCGTTAAGATGTAAACGAAGCCGCAAAGCTTCATATCGGCCTCCCTGGACCCGCCGGTCAAGCCGTCGGGTGAGGATAATTTTATAGTGTCTCACCCGAAATGCGGAATGATGAAGGCTGAGTCTTCTGTTTCGCCTTCTGGCCAACGCTGGGTCACAGTCTTGACCTTAGTGTAAAAACGGAGGCCCTCCATGCCGTATTGGTTGGCATCGCCAAAGGAAGATCGCTTCCAGCCACCGAAGCTGTGATAGGCGACGGGCACCGGGATCGGGACATTAATGCCAACCATGCCGACTTCGACCCGGTCGGCAAATTCGCGCGCGACCCGCCCATTATTGGTGAAGATGCAGACGCCGTTGCCATATTGATGCTCTGACGGCAGGCGTAGCGCTTCTTCAAAATTCTTGGCGCGGACGATCTGCAGCACCGGGCCAAAAATTTCCTCATGATAGGTGGACTGATCCGTTGTCACATCATCGAGCAGCGTCGGCCCAATGAAGAAGCCGTCTTCATGACCCTGCAGTTTAAAGCCTCGGCCATCAACAAGGACTTTAGCCCCTTCTTTTTCAGCCTGATCGATTAGGCCTTCGACGCGCTCCAGATGCGCTTTGGTCACGACCGGGCCGTAATCCGCATCAGCATCAGTCGAGATGCCAATGCGCAACGCTTCGAGTTTTGGCATGAAGGCTTCCAAGAAACGCTCCGCTGTGCCCTCGCCGACGGGGACCACAACAGGCAGCGCCATGCAGCGTTCGCCGGCAGAGCCATAGGCCGCGCCGAGAATATCTTTCGCGGCCTGTTCCATGTTGGCGTCGGGCATGATGATACCGTGGTTCTTCGCTCCGCCCATACATTGCGCGCGCTTGCCGGTCGCGGTTGCGCCCGCATAGACATATTGCGCAATGTCGGAGGAGCCAACGAAGCTGACCGCCTTAATGTCGGGATGGCCAAGGATCGCATCGACCACGACCTTGTCGCCATTGACGACATTGAGCAGCCCTTCAGGACCGCCCGCTTCAATGAACAGCTCGGCTAAGCGCATCGGCACGGATGGGTCTTTCTCAGATGGCTTTAAGATACAGGCATTGCCCGTTGCGATGGCCATGCCGAACATCCACATCGGGATCATGGCGGGGAAATTGAATGGGGTGATCCCGGCGACAACACCGAGCGGCTTGCGCATCGAGTACACATCAATCTCTGGACCTGCGCCGTAAGTGTGCTCGCCCTTTTGTGCGTGCGGCACACCGCAGGCAAATTCGATCACATCGAGACCGCGCATCACGTCACCGCGACTGTCGGCAATGACTTTGCCGTGTTCGCGGGACAAAAGCTCAGCGAGCTCTTCCATATGCGCTTCGACCAACGCCTTATAGGCGAACAGGACGCGCGAGCGGCGCTGCGGGTTGGTCTGTGCCCATAGGGCCTGCGCTTTGACAGCAGACGCCACTGCGGCGTTCAGATCACCCGTCGTCCCGAGCGTGACGCGCGATTGCACCTCGCCCGTATTGGGATTGAAAATGTCGTGCAAACGGTCGCCCGAACCGGCGACAGGCTTACCGTCGATAAAATGTCCAATGGTCTTCATGGCCGTCTCCTGATTTTGGAAACGGCCTCTCGGTCTTAGCGCGGCAAATCAAGTCCTGAATTCAGCTTTCGCAACCATGATGTGGTCGGGATGACGCGTTAAACGACGCTCAGAGCTGCCTTGGTCGACGCTCAGAGCAACTTTAGTCTACACAGAGACCCGGTGCGACGCGCCCGCCTAGGATTTCAGAATAGCACCCGAACGGATTATCTGTCGGCTGACAGAGACCCGATGCTGGTGCACCCGTCGGTGCATCCGAATTCGAACGGCACAGACCCTGACATTGGCTGGAGTCAGTGCAGACATCTCCTCCGTCGCTATACGGTGTGGTGCAGCGTTCCGCGCCCAGCAGTCCGGCCCGTTCAACAAACCCGCCGCGGCGCGTACAGGCCATCTTATCGGCTTCGCTCAATGACCGACTGTCTGGCTGCGTCGGAATTGGTGTGTGCGGAATCGGTGTCTGCGGAGGCTGAGCAAACCCAGTCAGGGCATAAAGCCTGCGCAACGGTTCGCCGCCGATGGAGACGCGCGACTGCATATCCTGCGGTTCCAATGTGATCAGAACGTCGCGACCTTCGTCATAAAGATAGAGGCTGCGATCATCATGACCGATTTCGGTGAAGGGGAAGCCCTGTCCACCCGTCGCGCGTTCTTCCCACATCATCCCAGATGTGCGGGCGAAATGACCGCGTGTATGACTCACAAATTGGAGATCTCGCGGCCGCGGCGCTTGTGGATTGGCAACGGGCGGAGATGGCGGCGTGACCACAGGCGGTGTCACGACCGGGGGTGTCACAACAGGCGGGTCTTTGAACACCATGGGTTTGATACCGTTAATCTTATAGATCGTGCGCATCGTCTGCCCGGGCCATTCGCCCTGAATGACCTTGGCATCGAGATCTAGCCGCATCTTGACCAGACCCTTCGGCCCCGTCAGTTCAATGACTTTGCCGTCAGAGGCGGTTTCGAAGAATTCGTAATTGATTTTGCCATTGTTGCGTTTTTCGTACCAGCGGCCGAATTGCGTCTTATCTTGATCAAAATAGCCCCCTCGGAAGTGAACTTCCGAAATCGGCGTGGTCGGGCGGAGCAAAACAGCGTCTGTTTGAGCCAGCGATGGCGTTGCGGAAACAACGGCAAAACCGGTTAAAAGGAGCACCACAAGCCCCATAAAATAACGAATGACAACCATTGTCGCGTCCTTGGTTTGGTGGATTACCCTGTCATCAGGCAACCCTATCGGGATGAGCCCTTACCGGAATAGTCTTACTCCATTACAAACCGGATGCTCGTAGCCCTGATATTCCGTTCGGGGGCGACGGATGATAGGCTGCCTTTCATGCAAGAATTGTTCCAAATCCCCTCAGAGATCGAAGACTATCTGGGGGAATTGGATGCTTTCATAGACGCTGAAATCAGACCGCTAGAGCAACAAGACGACAATATTCGTTTTTTCGATCACCGACGCGAGAATGCCCGGACGGACTGGGATAAGGGCGGTTTGCCCGCCCACGACTGGGAATTATTGTTAGTTGAGGCCCGCAAGCGCGCTGATGCGGCGGGGCATTTTCGCTTTCAGCTGCCGGAAGAATTTGGCGGCAAAAATGGCGGGAATCTGGCTATGGCGCGGATCCGCGAGCACTTCGCAGCGAAGGGTTTGGGACTGCATAATGATTTACAGAACGAACATTCCATCGTCGGAAACCTCGTTCAGCCGCTCATGGTGCGTGATTTTGGGACAGAGGCGCAGAAACAATTCATCGAACCCATGTGCCGGGGCGAGATGATCTGGTCGTTTGGCCTGACAGAAGCGGAGCATGGCTCCGACGCGACCTGGATGGAAACGCGCGCGGTTCCGACGACCCGCAACGGCATTAAGGGCTGGCTCATTAACGGCGGCAAGATGTGGACCACGGGATTGCACGTCGCGACCCACGTCATGTGCTTTGCGCGCCATTCGGGCGCGGAGGGCGACGCCAAAGGCATTGGCTGCTTTGTGGTCGACACGCAGACAGACGGGTTTGAGGTCGGAGACTATCTCTGGACTTTCAATATGCCGACGGATCATCCGACCTGCACCTTCCAAGACGTGTTCGTGCCAAACGACATGGTATTGGGCGATCTCGATTACGGGCTCGCTTGTGCCCAGCATTTCGTTCACGAAAACCGTATCCGTCAGGCCGCGAGTTCCTTAGGCGCGGCGCAGTTCTGCATCGATGAAAGTGTAAAATACGCCAAAACCCGTAAGCCGTTTGGCAAGCCGCTCTGGCTTAATCAGGCCATTCAATTTCCGCTCGTCGAGCTCCAGACCGAAGCTGAAATGCTGCGCCTTCTGATTTATAAGACCGCGCACGATATGGACGGAATGAACAAGGTTGAGGTCGCCAAACGGCTGACCGACAAGGTCAGTATGTGTAACTACCGCGCCAACCGCCTCGTCTGTGACGCGGCTGACCGCGCCATGCAGGTCCATGGTGGCCTTGGCTATTCGCGGCACACCCCCTTCGAGCATATTTACCGCCACCATCGCCGCTACCGCATCACCGAAGGCAGCGATGAAATCCAGATGCGCAAAGTCGCCGCCGTGATGTTTGGAAAGATCCGAACGGGTTGAGAGAACATCCATTTTGAATTGACCCGGCTTCGCTGCGGAGTATCAAGCGGCCTCATTCATGACGGATTTCCGCCTCGCTCTGGCGGCTCCGCTATCAGGCAACCCTTTTGAACGTCCAGTCACCAACGCCTTCTGGCACAGAAGCCCTCCACCGGCTCGATCCCGATCGACTCGCACTGCTGCAGGCCAGTGGTTTGATGCAAAGCTCGCCCGAGCCGATCTTTGACCGGCTCACCGCGCTGGCGAGCCGATTGCTTGATGCGCCTGTCGGGCTTGTGTCGCTAGTGGGTGAAAACAACCAGTTCTTCAAGGCCGAATGCGGCCTGGAAGACGCGGGCGTTAATACGCGCACGTTGCCGCTCCCTTACTCCTTCTGCAAGCATGTCGTGGAAAGCGGCGAGACACTGATTGTTGCTGACGCCCCTAACGATAAACGGGTTAACGACAATCTTTCGATAACCGAAATGGGCGTCAGAGCCTATCTTGGTATTCCGTTGACAACAGCCGATGGATACACGTTCGGCTCTTTATGCGTGCTCGACCTGAAAACGCGTGACTGGAGTGCGACAGAGATCGCGACCTTGAGCGATGTGGCCAGCGCGGTTCAAAGTGAGATCAGATTACGTCTTGCGCTCGAAAATGCGCAAAGGGTCGGAATGGATCGCGATCTCCTACTGGGTGAGTTGAACCATAGGGTGAAAAACCTGTTTGCTATGGTGTCTGGTATGATCGGTATGACCGCGCGTAATTCCGACACCCCAAAGGACATGGCGGACGCTCTACGCGGTCGCATCAATGCTCTGGCATCGGCTCACGCGCTGGTTCAGCCCGCTATTTCGGGTGAAGTTGGAACCGATACTGGAATATGCCTGAGTGAGATTGCGCGCGTCATTCTCGCGCCGCATTCGCGCGATGGTGGGATCAAGATTGATGGAGACCTTTTGTATCTGGACTCAGACATCGGGGCCAATATCTCGTTGGTGCTCCATGAATTAGCCACCAATGCCGCGAAGTACGGAGCGTTCGCTCACCCCGACGGGTCCCTTTCATTATCTTGGACGATTACGGACAGCACCGTCAGCATAGACTGGGTCGAGTTCAACCCGTCCCTACAGATTCTGCCCCCTGAAGCCGTGACAAGCGGGTTCGGCACGCGATTGATCGAAGCCTCCATTCAACGACAAATGGGCGGCACAATCCAACGAGATTGGAGGCCGGAAGGTGTTGCGGTGACAATCGACTTACCGCTCTCCAGAATTGCGCCCTCACGCATTGGCTAATCGTCTTTAGTTATTTACGTAGAGCTTCAGTCCCTCAAAATTGAACCTGAACCATAGTTGCGCTCCGTTCAGCTTTGGCACGGGCATCGGCGACGGTTTCGCCCTGCGCTAGCGCTACACCCAGTCGCCGCGTCCCATCCAGCGACGGCTTTCCGAACAGGCGCAATTGCGTATCTGGCTCTGCAAGCGCATCATTCAATCCGGAAAAAGTTGGATTGTCGGAGGAGCCATGCGCCAAAATGACATGGGAGGCGCAGGGTCCAAACTGTCGTATCGCGGGGATTGGCAGGCCGAGAATAGCGCGGGCGTGCAGAGCGAATTCGGACAGGTCCTGACTGATGAGGGTCACCAGACCGGTATCATGCGGCCGCGGCGAGACCTCTGAGAAAATTACCGCATCGCCGCGCACAAACATCTCGACGCCAAACACACCCCAACCTTGCCCCTCCCCTGCTAGCGCGGCGCAAGCTGTTTCAGCCATGGCCTGCGCGGATTGCAGCGCAGCATCGCTCATCACTTGTGGCTGCCAGCTTTCACGATAATCGCCGTCCTCTTGGCGGTGTCCGATGGGCGCGCAGAAACTGGTGCCATCCCGATGACGCACCGTCAGTAGCGTAATCTCATAATCGAAATTGACAAAGCCCTCGACAATGACTCTCGACGCACCCGTGCGGCCACCGTCTTGGCTGTAGCGCCACACGTCTGACATATCGGCGGGCGTCTTCGCGACGCTCTGCCCTTTGCCGGACGACGACATGACCGGCTTGACCACAACGGGATAGCCAATCGCCTCTGCGGCGGCGCAGGCTTCATCCTCATTATCCGCAAACCGGTAGGGCGAGGTTGGCAAGCCTAACTCTTCCGCTGCCAGCCGACGAATGCCCTCGCGGTCCATCGTCAGTAGCGCCGCGCGTGCAGTTGGGACGACATGCAAACCGTCCGCCTCTAGCTCCACCAACAGATCAGTCGCGATGGCTTCGATTTCGGGAACGACCAAGTCCGGAGATTCTTTTTCGATGACACCGCGTAGCGCATCAGCATCCAGCATGTTGATGACATGGAACCTATGCGCGACCTGCATGGCTGGCGCATTGGCATAGCGGTCAACCGCAATCACCTCGACACCCAGCCGCTGCAATTCAATTGCGACTTCCTTGCCAAGCTCACCCGCGCCCAACAGCATGACTTTGGTCGCGCTTTTCGTTGTCGCTGTACCGAGTGTGATCATGGGTCTCTTTCTTTTTTTTGCACGTTCTAACATCTGAAAGTCCGTTTGCCAGCGGGGCACAGTCCGTTATGGCCCGGCTATGACGTCTCCCGCCAAAAATTCCTGCGATCTGCTTATCATTGGCGGCGGCATTAATGGTACAGCGATTGCGCGCGATGCGGCGGGCCGCGGCCTGTCCGTTGTCTTGTGTGAGAAAGACGACCTCGCACGTCATACCAGCTCAGCCTCCACAAAGCTCATTCATGGCGGGCTACGCTATCTGGAGTATTATGAATTCCGGCTGGTGCGTGAGGCTCTGATTGAGCGCGAAGTGCTTCTGCGCTCAGCCCCGCACATCATTTGGCCGATGCGCTTTGTCCTGCCCTATGATGAGGGACAGAGACCCGCTTGGATGTTGCGGCTTGGCCTGTTCATTTATGATAATTTGGGCGGGCGCGAGCTTTTGCCCGGAACGAAGACCGTCGATCTACGTAAGCAACCTCATGCGGGTGTGCTAGAATCACGTCTCAAGACCGGGTTCGAATATTCAGATTGCTGGGTTGAAGATGCCCGGCTTGTCACGCTGAACGCCGTTGACGCGCAACATCATGGCGCAGACATCCGAGTCGGCGTGGAAGTCACGGCGTTGGACACACATGCGGATGGCTATCAGGCCAGCTTGTCCGATGGGTCGACGATTACCGCTCGCGGCATCGTCAATGCGGCTGGCCCTTGGGTTGACGAGGTTCTTTTCAAGATCAAACGCGACAAAAATGATGCCGGGCTACGCCTGATCAAGGGCAGTCACATCGTCACGAAGCGGCTCTTCCCCGGCGATCACGCCTATATGTTCCAAAACGCGGATAACCGGATCATCTTCGCCATTCCGTATGAGCGCGATTTCACCCTGATCGGCACAACTGACGTGCCGTGGGAGGCCGAGCCAGGACCGATGGATGCGTCGCCCGAGGAAACCGATTATCTTTGCAAGGCGGCGTCAGAATATTTTGAACATGATATTTCAGCCGATGATGTGGTGTGGAGTTATGCGGGCGTGCGTCCGCTCTATGACGATAAAAGCGAAAACGCGTCGGCTGTCACGCGCGACTATGTGCTCGACATTGACGAGCTGAGCGAAGGTCGGCCTTTACTGTCCATCTATGGTGGGAAGATCACCACCTCTCGCAAACTGGCTGAACACGCTTTGCAAAAGCTGGCGCGGTATTACCCTGAGGCCAGAGGTGACTGGACAGCGAAGGCGCAACTCCCGGGCGGGGATTTCCCAGCCGATGATTTTTCCGGTTTCGTTGCAGAACAGACATCCCGCTATCCAGACGTTCCCGATGATATTCTCCATCATCTATGCCGCGCCTATGGAACGCGGATCACGCTCGTGCTGGGCAGCGGACCAGAGGTCGATCTAGGGCAACATTTCGGCGCGCAATTGACAGAAGCAGAAGCGCGCTATTTGCGCGCGCATGAGTGGGCACGGACCTCCGATGATGTGCTATTTCGACGGACCAAACTCGGCCTGCATCTAACTGAGTCTGAACGTGCAGCCTTCGCAGTCTGGTTTGACGCAATACCGTAAGTTTCTTTAAGAGTTTTCATGTCTGTTCACAGATCGATTTGGAACAACATTCCCGTTTTATCGTTGCTTAGGCACAACCTAACGAGGAGAGAATATTCAAATGGATATTACAAATACACCCACCCCAGGCGCCCTAACGAAGGAAGACACGATCGAAGAACTGAACGATGTCACGCGCCTCATGATCGATAGTTATAAAGGCTACCGCGAAGCCGCAGATGAAGCCGACGATAGCTGGGCGCTGAAGTCTGAATTCAACCAGCGCGCGAAAGCTCGTTCGCGCCATATTGCTGCCATCCAGAATTATGTTCGTGAACTCGGTGGTGAGCCGTCCACACATGGCACGATGCGCGGTGCAGTCCATCGGGGCTGGATGAATTTCGCCAACACGTTCCGCGATGATGAAAAAGGCGCTGTCGAATCCGTCGAAAATGGCGAGAGCTTCCTCGCGCACCGTATTAAAGACTGTATCGAAGATGGCCAACTCGACGCCAACGGTACGCAGCTTTTAAGAACAGCCTATTCAGACGTCTGTTCGTCGGCCAAATTTTTTGACCGCCTCGACGACCGTCTCGACGGTTAATTCATAACCTGAACAAATTTATTAGCCCGCCGCGATCCCCCGCGGCGGGCTTTTTTGTGGATGAGCGCTTGTCCACGCTTGTGATTGAATGAAAAAAGTTTCAGGATCAATGCAAAGAATTTGCGTTTGATGTTCCTTATGGACCTTCGACCAGCGGCTTAGGGGACCACATGACAAATACACCAGCCTATGAGGGAACTGTTGCTGCGACGGACGGGCTTGCTCGCCTCAAACCCAACCTGCCAATTTTGTCCATCATCAATATGGCGGTCGGGTTTTTCGGACTGCAGATTGGCTTTGCGCTGCAGAACGCCAATGCCTCGCGCATCTTCACCTCACTCGGGTCCAACCCCGATACGCTGCCCCTTTTCTGGCTCGCCGGTCCCGTCACCGGGCTGATTATGCAGCCCATCATCGGCTATCTCTCAGACAAAACCTGGACTCGCTTCGGTCGGCGGCGGCCTTATTTTTTCCTTGGGGCTTTCCTCGCCAGCATTGCCCTTATCTTTATGCCAAATTCTTCGGCGCTATGGATCGCGGCTAGCTCACTCTGGATCCTTGATGCCTCACTTAATATTTCGATGGAGCCGTTCCGCGCCTTTGTCGGTGATAATCTAAACACGAAACAGCGCACGTTCGGTTATGCGATCCAAGGCTTTTTCATCGGCGCGGGCGGCTATGTCGGCTCAAAATTACCAGAATGGGCCACAAAATTCGGCGCGGCCAATACGGCGGAAGCCAATGTCATTCCTGACTCATTGAAGATCGCGTTTCTATTTGGCGCGGCGCTCTTATTCGCGTCAGTTCTGTTCACTATCCTCACATCGAAGGAATATGACCCGGACACACTCCACGTTTTTGAGGCCAGCGATGACAGTGCTTTAGGGGAAGCTCGCCGCGTCGAACGCCCGGTGCCTGCACCGGGATGGTTCCAGATGCGCGGACTGATCGCGCTGGCTATCGGCGTAGGGTTGGTGTTGCTTGTCGTAACTGGGACGGCCGAGCGACAGCTGAGCGTCTTCGCCGCCCTCGTTGTCGGCCTTGGACTATTATTGGTCTATAATGCTCTGCGGCTCAAAGGCGGACGCGCTGCAGGTATGATCGGATCATTGATGGATGATCTGGCAACTATGCCAACGCTCATGAAGCGATTGGCGTTGGTGCAGTTCACCTCTTGGTTCGCCTTTTTTACTCTATGGGTTTATCTCAACTCTGCGGTCACCTCACACCATTTCGGTACGACCGATCCGACATCCGATGCCTTCGGCATTGGGTCGTTGGCGGTGAATAATATCTTCGCGATCTACAGTCTGGTCGCTTGGGGCTTTTCACTTCTGATCCCGGTCGGGACGCGCCTCATGGGATTGAAGCCGTTCTACGCGCTGTCGCTACTAATTGGTGGCTTGTCCTTTATCTCGATCTATCTGTTCCCACCGAGCCTGTTCTGGTTGTCAGCAGTCGGGATCGGTATTGTCTGGGCCTGCATTTTGACCCTGCCCTATGCCTTATTGGCGGATGCTCTGCCCGCCGGACGGATGGGCACATATATGGGCATTTTCAACTATTTCATCGTCATCCCTCAATTGGTCGTTGGCACAATCATGGGAACCGTGCTCAACACAGTTCTCGGCGGGCAAACAATTCTGACGCTCGTTGTGGCAGGGGGCGTGATGATGCTCGGCGCGCTGCTCCTGATCTTTGTGCCTTATGAGCGACCGGAAAACGCCTAATGACTAAGAAAGTTCGGTTGGAAGATATTGCGCTCGAAGCTGGCGTTTCTATCGCGACGGTGTCGCGCGCCCTCTCTGACAATCCGGCCGTCAGCGATAAGACTAAGCGACGCATCTGGGATCTGGCGCGACGTCAGGGCTATAATATTCGCAACCTGCCGGGCGGCGGCGCGTCTGCCGCAACGACTCTATCTGTCATCGTTCCCAAACCGCAAGGTCGGGACGGTTGGATGCTCGACCCCTTTTTCCAAGAACTGTTAGGCGGGATTGGCGAAGCGGCGCGGTCGCTACGCTGCGACTATATTGTCAGCCATGCCGACCCTCAGAACTTTGACGACCTCTCCCGCTTGCTCGATAGTTCACGCGCCTCTGGTATCATTTTTCTCGGCCAAAGCTTTCTGCATGAACGGCTCAACCGTCTGGTCGGACACCCGATGAAATTCATCGTCTGGGGCGGCGAGTTACCGGGGCAAGAATACGCCTCCGTCGGGTCCGACAATCCGCGCGGCGGGGAAATGGCGGCCGCGCATCTGGCTCGGCTTGGACGGACAAAAATTGCCTTTTTCGGCGACACAAACGCACCCGAAATCAACCAACGCTATCAGGGCTTTCGACGCGCGCTGGAACGGTTTGGTTTGACCCCTGATCCGGACCTTGTCTTTCCCGCACATTTTGAAATCGAAAGTGCAGCGAATTCGATGCATTCCCTCATCTCGCGAGGAAAGGACTTCGACGCAGTTGTTTGCGCGTCAGATCTCATCGCTATCGGGGTGATCCGCGCTTTACACCAGCAAGGCCGGACGGTGCCGGGTGACGTGTCCGTCGTCGGTTATGACGACATCCAGCTAGCCCGCTATATCGATCCGCCGCTGACAACGGTCGGTCAGGATTTGACGCTAGCCGGACGATTGATGGTGATGAAGCTGCTGAATGCGAGCGGCCCTGACGATATGCGCTCTGAGCGTCTGCCGACGGAACTCATCCAGCGCGACAGTTGCGGAGCATCCACACTGGGTGATTTGAGCGGGCCCTAAAACCCGCGAGGCGCGTCTATTGTTCCGGCGAGATAAATCCCGAATAAGCCGGGATCAGACTGTCAATGATGGGATTGCCGACCGACAACTGAGCCTCAGCGGGCCCGTCATAAGCGAGCGGCCACCCCGTTAGGTTGAACACGCAGCGCCGAGTCCGACCAGCAAACGTGCGATCAAACACTAGCAAATCGCCGTCGCCGGAAAATACGATACTGCCCTCCCGCAACACACGGCACCCGTTGCGCAGTGCGATGGCTGAGCGATAGAAATTCAGGACTGAGTTCGGGTTTGCATTTTGTGCCATCACACTTGCGGCGACATGCTCATCCGACACGGGCAGCCAAGGCTTGGCCTCGGAAAAGCCGACATAATCATTGCTGGATCCGTCCCACGGCATTGGTGTGCGCGCGCCGTCCCGACCCAATGTTTCGGGCCAGTTGGTGATGGCCTCAGGATCTTTAAGGTCCTCAAAGGCGATGTCTGCTTGGGTCAACCCTAACTCGCCGCCATAATAGATAAAGGCGTTCCCGCGCAGGCTCATCAGGAGAAGCGCGAGCAGCTTGGCGTAGTGATCGGAGTCGCAGTCGCCGCGCCAACGGCTGACAGCCCGCGGGGCGTCGTGATTTTCAAACGCCCAGCTTGGCCAGCCTTCGCCGCTTGTTCCCGGCCATTGAGCTTGGGTTTTTCGGATCAGCTCTGCTGTCAGTTGATCGGCGTATAAAAAGTCAAACGCGTAGGCGGAATTCAGCCTCTGATCCCCTTGTGTGAACGCTTTCATCTCGTCGAGAGGTCGAGGTCCGCCGATCTCGGCGACCGTAAATTTGTCGGCATCGAAATCATTGATGACACTGCGAATACGCTCGACGAACGGGACGATTTCGGGCTGGCTCATATTATTGGTATGGCGCTGAAAATCGAACGGGCGGGTCGGTGTCTGTTTGCGGTCCGTTTCGATCGGATTGTCGGTCAGATCGCGATTATGCATGCCAAAATTCAGGGCATCGAGACGGAAACCATCAACGCCGCGATCCAGCCAGAACCGGGTGACGTCCAAAATGGCCGACTGAACCTCTGGATTGTGGAGATTAAGGTCTGGCTGCTCTCGCAGGAAATTATGCAGGTAATACTGTCCCCGACGCGCGTCCCATTCCCAGGCCCCCATACCAAAAACGGATTGCCAGTTATTGGGCGGCGTTCCATCGGCCTTCGCATCGGCCCAAACATACCAGTCAGCCTTGTCAGTGTCGCGAGACGTGCGCGATTCTGAGAACCAAGGGTGCTGGTCGGATGTGTGGGAGTAGACCTGATCAATCGTAACTTTGAGGCCCAAAGCATGCGCTTTGGTCACGAGCGCATCGAAATCTGCGAGGGTCCCAAAAATAGGATCCACATCACAGAAGTCCGCGACGTCATATCCGTAATCCGCCATCGGAGAGGTGAAGAAGGGTGAAATCCAGATTGCCTGCACACCGAGCGAGGCAATATGGTCCAACCGCTGGGTGATGCCGGGCAGATCGCCAATGCCGTCACCGGTCGTGTCCTGATAGGACCGCGGATAGATCTGATAGATCACCGCGCCTTTCCACCAAGGCACTGTGTCAGTCTGATGGATCGGTTGGATAGGCATGTCACTCACGATGGGGCTTTGCACCGTTGCAACAGAGGTTGGAAGGGTCATCGGATATGGCGCTCCGCGCGTCCGTCAGTTTCACAAACAACGAGACCGAACGCCGGAATATCTACGGTCGCCGTCGCGGTCGTCGCAACATGCGTTGGGCAGGTCCCCATGAGAGCCGTGAGGGTCTTTGTCGTGGGCTCAACGCGCGTATTAATCGTCAGAGGTGCATCGCCTGTGTTGGCGACGATAAGATATTCTTGGCCGGTCGCTGGATCAAAACGGGAAAAAGCAAAGGCACGCCCTGTCCCGTCCGTGCCGCCCATTTCGAACAAGCGCGTTTCCATGGCGCCGCGCCGGAAAGCCGCATGATCGGTGCGGATCTTCGCGGTTGCCGCAATATAGCGATAAAGCGGATGATCCGTATCGAAATTACTGTCAGCGGTGGTCGCATCTGTTCCGATTAGATCATTGTCATTATAAACGTCGGTCTGGCTCGGGAAGAGCGGCTCACGCGCGAGTTGGTCATTGCCATCTGAGACAAAACCTTGCTCATCGCCGGAATAGATCACGGGAACCCCGCGCATCGTCATCATCAAGCCGTGTCCGAGCTGGGTGCGAGCCAACAACTCGTCTTGGCTCATCTCAGGATTTTCGGCCTTCAACATGCCAGAGAAGCGACCCATATCGTGATTGCCGAGGAAAGTCGGCTGGGTCAGCCCCTTTTGTGTGGCGTCTCCGTAAAGATCGTCGCCGCGTAGAAAACTGTTGAGCTTAACCGTTGTCTCTTTGCCGGACACAACGTCGAAGACAGCCGATTGGAAGCCAAAGTCGAGCACTTGTTCAAACCCATCCACGCGGGTGAACCGGGCTAATGCGCCAGGATCGGGATCATAGACCTCTCCGAAGGAGTAAAAATGCGGAATGCCGATGGAAGCCGCATGCTCTTTCATAGCCGGCAAGAAAGCACGCCAGAATTCTGGATTAACATGCCGCGTCGTGTCGATGCGGAACCCATCAATGCGGTAATCCGTGATCCAGTCTTTGAAGATGTCGATCATACCATCGACCACGACCGGATGTCCGGTGAAGAGATCATCGAGACCCGCAAAGTCCCCATAAAGCGAGCTTTCGCCAGAGAATGTCGATTCCCCGCGATTATGGTAATATTGCGGATCGTTGAGCCAGGCGGGTGTTTTCACATCCTCTTCGCCTGATGGGATATAGGGTGTGTAGGCATAGTTGGGATCGACGAGTTTTTCGAAATTCTCATAGGTCTGTACATGCGGAGCGTCGCCGAGAAAACCGGGATTGATTGGCGCGCCGTCTGGCCCGCCCTTGGTCGTGTAGGGGAAATTTGCGACGGAGCGATAGGCGCAACCATCATCAACCTTGTCTAGTCCGTCATAATCCGCGTCATGACATTCCCGGTAGCTGATCACGTCAGCCGTATGATTAGTGATGATATCGAGATAGACTTTCATTTTGCGCTCGTGAGCACTATCGACGAATGCTTTCAGATCAGCCTTCGTGCCCAGATGCGGATCAACATCGGTAAAATCCGTGATCCAGTAGCCGTGATAGCCAGAGCTTTTCTGACCCGGTCCGCCCTGTACGGGTTTGTTCTTATAGATCGGGCCCAGCCAGATCGCTGTGGCGCCCATACCCTGAATATAATCCAGACGTGACGTCAGCCCTTTGAGGTCGCCCCCCTGATAGAAGCCTTTAGATGTCGGGTCGAAGCCATGGTCGAGCCGATCACCGGGAAAGCCCCCCGTATCATTTGACACATCACCATTTTCGAACCGGTCAGGCAGCATGAAGTAAACGATCTCATCCTGCGGGAGTCGGTCAGCCGTGCGTAACATCTCACCTGTAATGGCTGACCCTTGATCGCCGGGGTCCGCTGCAGAAACGGTTTCACACCCAGTAAGCGTCAGCAATGTAGCGCCGGCCATCGCCAGCTGCCGCAAAGTCATGCGGAACACGGGTCGAGATGAGCACAAAGTAAAATCTGACATATCATTATTTTGCAGCCGACATGAAGAATGCCCGTCTACAATCCCTATTGTTTCAAATCTCATAGGGTGAAATCGGTCAGGGACGCAAGGCCAAATGAAAACTTTTGCATAAATTTAAGCCCGCTAATTTGCCGAATAACCGTCATATTGGCGTTTAAGCCCCCGATTTCAGCTAATTTGTTGCTGAATTGCCACAGACTTGTGCTGAAAATGGAAGGCTTCGATAAAAGGATTTGCATAATCTATGCAAATTTGTGTAGGTTTATTCATAGGGGACGGAGCTGCGCCAGCATTGACGGATCCAGAAACAATGAATGCGCTGCCAATCAAGCCGCGCTCACGGAGGGAAAACCATGACCAAGTCGTCCACGTTGGAGCGCCAGCTACTGCTCGGTGTCGCCTCATTTGCCATGCTAATGTCCGCAGCCCCCGCCTACGCGCAGGATGCCGACACGATTGATAGCGATGTCGAGCTTGTTGAAGAAGATGTTGTTATTGCGACCGGCATTCGACAGTCGATTTCCAATAGCCTTAACCTCAAGAAGCAGAGCACTTCGATCATCGAGGCGATTTCATCTGAGGACATTGGTAAATTGCCGGATGTGTCGATTGCGGACTCCCTAGCCCGTCTACCCGGCGTTACGGCTCAGCGAGTGCGTGGGCGCGCGCAACAGATCTCTATTCGAGGCTTGGGTCCAGATTTCTCTATCGCACTTCTGAACGGACGCGAGCAGGTTTCCGCCGGGAACAACCGGGGAATCGAATTCGACCAGTATCCGTCTGAACTAATTTCTCAGGGCATTGTCTATAAAACACCCGACGCAAGGCTTGCCGCAACAGGCATCGCTGGCTCTGTGGATCTGAGAACTGTGCGTCCTCTCGACTATACCGAACGCAAGGTAAACGTCTCAGGCCAATATGTAATTAATGACAGTGGGTCATTAAATCCGGATTTTGCCGACGACGGTCATCGTCTCTTCGGGTCATATATTGATCAGTTTGCGGATGGCCAAATTGGGCTGGCTCTAGGCATTACTCAGCAATCCAACCCAACACAATTTACCTCTCGCGAACTGAAAACCAATGCAGGACAAACCTCATCGACGCAGGCAGGCGCAGGACTTATCTATCCGTCCGACAACCCGCGCACGGGCGTCGTGTCACGAGACTTCGAACGGACCTCGGTCGCAGGTACACTTCAGTTTGAACCGACGGACGTCTTTCAAGTCACTGCCGATGTCTTCTTCACCGACAGTCAAGATGCAGGCATTTTCCGCGGCACCGAAACGCCGATTGCCTCCTGGAGCGGCGCACAGTTGGATTCTGTATCAGGCAGTGGTATTTTTGCAGACAGCGCAACCTATTCGGCCGTGGTACCAATTGTCAGAACGGACACTGAAGGCAGTGAATCCCAGATCTTTTCTGTTGGTTTGAATACGTCTTTCCAAGCAGCTGACAAACTGATGATCACAGGCGACCTAGCCTATTCCAAATTGGACCGATCCGATATTGATTATGAATCTTATGCTGGCACCGGCCCTGGACGAAGCGGCGCGCAGGATGTTCAAACCTTCACTTTCACCGAGGATGGGGACTATTCCATTCGGTCCCAACTGGATTACACCGACCCCGGCACTGTTGTTCTGACGGACCCAGGGGGCTGGGGCCAAGTCGGCTTTCTCAGAAAGACCGAAATCGAAGATGAGCTGACTCAGCTCCGTCTTGAGGCTGAATATGATCTGGATGTGTCTTTCATATCTGGAATAGCGGGCGGTTTGCTTCAAACAAATCGCAAGAAAGTTTTCGACGACAATCCGTTTTTCCTGCGCGAGTCCGCACAATTCGTCGGTGGATCTCTCGCAATTCCAGGTGGATCTATTCTGGGTCAAACTGACAGTGCATCGATTGGTCAGGACGTCATTGCCTATGACACGTCATCCTTCCTGACAGACGGAACATATTTTGTTCAAGACTGTGCTTTGGTGCCTGGGTGCGTCGAAACTGAATGGACCGTGGAAGAGAACATCACCACATTCTACGGAATGGCTGATATCGACACGGCGCTAGGCGGCATGCCTCTCATCGGCAACATTGGCTTCCAGTATGTCGATTCACTTGTTCAATCGACCGGAACGCTGGCCAATATTGGGGTTCAAACTGTCGAAGACGAATATGATGACTTTTTACCGAGCCTCAATCTGAGCCTTGAAGTCGCGGATGATATGTTCATTCGTGCCGCTGCTGCCAAAACGCTCACACGCGCGCGTCTGGATCAACTCGCAGCCAATCAGTCTTTTGACCGGAACTCGGTTGTTTGTCCGGACGGCAATGGTGACGGTGTGCCGGATCAGGTTATAGGACAAAACCCTCCGCAGCAGACCTGCTATTCGCTCGGTGGCGGCAACCCGTTCCTTAAGCCATATGAGTCGACGCAATTCGATCTCTCTTTCGAGAAATATTTCGGCGAAGCGACAGCCATCGCTGTCGCGCTATTCAGAAAAGATCTGGATAATTGGGTGCTGGACCGATCAATCGTTGTTGATGGCACACCCTTCTATCAATCGGCTGGATTGGATGGCTTTTTGGCGAACAATCCATCGGCGGCTCCGACCATCTTATCCGGACCTGTGAATTTCGCGTCTGGGTTTATTCAAGGGATTGAATTGACCGCACGCGTAAGCCTCGACGATGTTCTGCCGGGCACTTTGGAAGGCTTTGGTTTGGGTGGATCCTATACCTACTCAGACAATGGTCTTGAGGACGAGAACAACAATCAGATTACCATTCCGGGACAATCAAAAAATATCTGGTCGGCCGATGTCTACTATGAGAATTACGGATTCAGAGCCAAACTGAGCGCTCGTCACAGGTCTGGATTTCTCTCAGAAGTTCTGCAATTTGATGGGACTCTGACCGGTGCGTCCGCGACCAGCGAAACCATCTTGGATGCACAAATCGGTTATGAGTGGGACAATGGACCGTTGAAGGGCTTCAGTGTCAATTTAGAAGCTTATAATCTGACAGATGAGCCGTTTAGAACTCAGAATGACTTGTTCTACGACTCGCCGACGGGTGACGTTGCAGCGAATGGCACCTTCATTAGCCGACACGAACAGTATGGCACGACCTATAACATCACGCTGGCCAAGAAGTTCTAGGTCAGCCTTCATTATAAACAGTTTAGCCCGCCGATCCCCTCGGCGGGCTTTTTTGTGCGCACTTATCGCTTCAGCTTCCCGCAAGTCACTATGACATCGCTGGTATGATCGTTTAGGAGTTCACTATGAGCGCTGCTTCACATCCGCCCGTCCAATCTGTTGTTATTGTCGGCGGCGGAACAGCTGGATGGATCGCGGCGGCAGCGCTTGCGAAAACGCTCGGCAAAGCCGTCGACATCCGCCTGATCGAGTCAGACGCCATCGGCACTGTGGGCGTCGGCGAAGCTACAATTCCGCAGATCCGGCGTCTGAACGCCATTCTCGGCATTGATGAGCATGAATTTGTTCGCGCCACAAAAGGTTCATTCAAACTGGGCATTGAGTTCAGCAATTGGGGCCATTTGGGCGAACGTTATCTGCACACATTTGGTGATGCCGGGATCAATCTACAGAGCATTCCGTTTCACCATTATTGGCGTAAATATGCAGCCACAGTCGAAGGATCGAGGCTCTGGGACTATTCGTTACACCAGCGCGCCGCCTATGCGCATAAGTTCGGACAGGTTGAGCGCGTCGGCCGGACCTCCATGACAGGGCTCGCCTATGCCTATCATTTTGACGCGACGGCTTACGCCCTGTTCTTGCGCAAACTCTCAGAACCGCGCGGGGTGGTCCGGACAGAAGGCAAAGTCGTTGACGTCACTTTGGAGAGCAAAAGCGGGCATGTCAGCAGCGTGATACTAGAATCCGGGGAGATCATCGCGGGTGACCTTTTTATAGACTGCACCGGCTTTCGAGGGCTCCTGATTGGCGGCGCGCTTGACGTGGCTTGGCAGGATTGGAGTCATTGGCTGCCCGTCGACCGGGCCGTGACGGTCCCCTGCGAACGGACGGACCCGCTCCTACCTTACACCAAAGCCACGGCACATGGTGCGGGTTGGCAATGGCGGATCCCGCTACAGCACCGCACGGGTAATGGCCATGTCTATGTGTCCGATTTCATGTCGGATGATGAGGCGACGCAGACTCTGCTTGATAATCTCGACGCACCCCTGACAGCGGAGCCACGTCTGTTGCGGTTCAAGACCGGACGGCGCGAACAACTCTGGCACAAGAATGTTGTCAGCCTCGGCTTGGCATCGGGCTTTCTCGAACCGCTAGAAAGCACCTCGATCCATATCATCCAGAGCAATATATCACGCCTGATCGAACTGTTCCCGGACACCGGTTTTGCGGCAGCCAATATTGCCGAATATAATCGCGTCGTGACCAAAGAATATGACCTGATCCGAGATTTTCTGATCTTACATTATGCGCGGACCGATCGCGACGACACGCCTTTCTGGCGTCACTGTGCGAACATGGAAATTCCGGACAGCCTACGCCACAAGATGGATCTATTCCGCACAACCGGACACTTGTTTCGCGACCCGGAAGACCTGTTCCGAGAGAGCAGTTGGGTGCAAGTGATGCTGGGACAAGGGATCATACCGGAGGGCTGGCATCGCCATGCCGACCAACTCAGCGATGAACAACTCGGCCAGTTCATGGCGGACGTTCAGGCGATCATCGCCAAGACGGTGGACCCGCTCCCCAATCATGCGGACTTCATCGCGGCCAACTGCGCAGTAGGCTGACCCGCTTTTATGAACCGATGATCCGGCGCAGATAATCGTCATGCGCGGGCATAGCCGCAGCCGCCTCTGCGATCGCTTGTCGGACTTGTCTTAGGCGTTCGCTGACTGGCACGGCGTCGCGCAGCTCAGACAGAACCGGCGGTCGTTCCGGCCAGATGCCCTGACCGGTATAGACGGCAATCCAGCTCGGATTATTGAACAGCTCGCGCTCGTCTGAAACGATCAACCCATGCCTATGAAAATGGTCAATTTTATATGCCAGCGTGTCGGGGATCGGCATCGCCCGGCAATAATTCCAAAACTCAGAATCATCCCGTTCCGTCGCATGGTAATGTAGAATCAGAAAATCGCGGATGCGCTCATACTCGGCGCGGGTCAGCGCATTATATTCCTGCGCTAGAAGGGGACTCATCCCGGCGTCCGGCAACATGGCAAGCAAGCGCATGATGCCATATTGGATCATATGCAGCGACGTTGATTCAAGCGGCTCCATAAAGCCAGCAGACAGTCCAATTGCGACACAATTTTTTGACCAAATCTGTTTCCGCATTCCGGTCGTGAAACGCAGATGTTTCGGCTCTGCCGTCGGCGCACCGTCAAGATTATCTAGGAGGGTTATTGTGGCTTCGTCCGCCGTCTCGTAAGCTGAGCAATAGACATGACCATTTCCGGTGCGGTGTTGCAGAGGAATGCGCCATTGCCAGCCTGCCCGGTGCGCAGTCGAACGTGTATAGGATAAGGTTGGCCCGACTGGTTCACACGGCACAGCGACGGCGCGATCCATCGGTAGCCAATGGGACCAATCGTCATAACCCGTCTTCAGCGCCCCCTCGATCAGCAGCCCACGGAAACCCGAGCAGTCCAGAAATAGATCGCCTGAAAAAGACCGCCCATCACCTGTCGCAACAGAAGTGATGAACCCAGTCTCCGGGTCCCGTTCAACCGTTTCGATCCGCCCTTCGTGACGCGTGACGCCACGCGCTTCTGCATAGCCCCGGAGAAACTGAGCATAGGACGTCGCATCGAAATGATAGGCATAGTCGTGGCGCGACCGGATATTACGGCGGTCCGCCATAGGCGGTTCAAACCGGGCCTCCTTCGCCGCCGCCCATGCCATGCAATAGGCGTCAAGCCCGTGCTCATCCCGCCCGGCCAGATGTTCGCGCATCCAATATTGGTAGAAAGGCACCCAATCAAATTCGGCGCCATACTGTCCGAAGGGATGGAAATAGCGATGACCGACCCGCAACCAATCGACAAATTCAATGCCGAGCTTGTAGGAGCCTTGCGTCTCCCGGATGAAGGTCGCCTCATCAATGCCCAAACGTTGATTGAATGTGCGGATGGGCGGGATCGTCGCTTCGCCAACACCGACCGTCGCAATCGTCTCCGACTCGATCAAATCGATCTGCACAGACCCACCGATCGCATTGGCCAGCGCGGCTGCGCTCATCCAGCCCGCTGAGCCACCCCCAACAATTACGATCCGCGACAAAGCTCTATTATCTGACATGAAGCCTCGCAAATTTTGCAAAGCGAAATCGCATTAATACCACGATTATATCGCTTTCACTTTCCAGTTTACGCAAATTCCTGTAAAGGAATGAAAACAGAGTAACAGGGGAGATCATCATGTCCATGCGCTCAAAGGGCCTAATCGGTATTTGCTTGTTCGCCCTCATGGCTTGCACGCCTGAAACGCCCGTCGCGAATGAGGCGGAAAGCACCCCCACCGTCGTGGCTCCAGAGGCGCCGCAGCAGATATTTCAGACCGCATCGGTCGCCAGCCCCGATGGTGAAATTGAGTTTGCTCTTAGAACTGAAGGCGGCCTGCTTCGCTACGCCGTAGATTTCCAAGGTGAGCCGGTCATTGGCCAATCGCGGCTCGGTCTGCGCTTCGCAGAAACCTTCGGGTTGGATGATGATCTTGAAATCATCGGAATTGAAGAGAGCGTATCCGACACGACATGGGAGCAGCCTTGGGGCGAGCGCCGGGTCGTGCGGGACAATCATACGGAATTGCTGATCAATCTACGCCGGGCAGAGCCAGACATCCGGTTTAACTTGCGCGTGCGCGTCTCCAATGATGGGCTTGGCTTTCGCTACGAAGTGCCGGAGCAAGCCAATCTGCCCGCAATCATTTCGATTATGGATGAGCTGACGGAGTTCAATGTCGGGGCGGAGACGGAGAGCTGGTGGATCCCGTCGCGCATGTATAATCGCTACGAATATCTCTATCAGAACACGCCTGTGGGCGAGATCCAGATGGTGCATACGCCGGTCACAATGCGTACGGATTCCGGCGCGCATCTGTCGATCCATGAAGCCGCGCTGATCAATTATTCCGGCATGAGTCTGGAGCAAGAACGCGAAGGTGTTTTGGAAGCCAGCCTCGCGCCGCGTAGCGATGGTAAGAAGGTTGTCGTCGATACGCCTTTTGTCACGCCGTGGCGGACAATTCAGATTGGCGACGCCGCCATCGACTTGATCAATTCAGATTTAATCCTGAATCTCAACGAGCCCAATAAACTCGGTGATGTGTCCTATTTCGAGCCGGGAAAATATGCTGGCATTTGGTGGGATCAGCATATCCGCAACGGCACGTGGGGACAGGTTCAAGGCGAGCTAACGGGTCTTCACGCCGCCACAACTGAGCGCACCAAAGCCTATATGGATTTCGCAGCAGAGAATGGCTTCAAAGGCGTTCTGGTTGAAGGCTGGAATGTCGGCTGGGACGATGATTGGTTCAATAATGGCGACGTGTTTTCCTTCACCGAAACCTATGATGATTTCGATATTGCGGCGGTCGCCGCTTATGGTGAGCAGGTCGGCACACGCCTGATCGGTCACCACGAAACATCCGGCAATATCACCAATTATGAAACCCAACTCGAAGACGCGCTCGACCTGTATCAGGCGAGTGGCGTTCGGGTGATCAAGTCCGGCTATGTCGCCGATGATGGCAATCTAAAATTCATCGATGCGAACGGCGTGCCGCGCTACGAATATCACGATAGCCAGCCGCAGGTCGCCCATCACATCAAGGTCGTGAAACGCGCGCATGAGCATCAGATTGCGATGAACCCGCACGAGCCCGTCAAGGATACAGGCTTGCGCCGCACCTACCCCAATTGGGTCTCGCGTGAAGGCGCGCGCGGTCAGGAGTTCAATGCGTGGGGCGTCCCGCCTAATGGTCCCGACCATGTGCCAAACCTGATCTTCACACGCATGCTGTCCGGTCCGATGGACTATACGGCTGGCGCTTTTGATCTGCGTCCCAATGAGAAGACGCCTGTCCGAGATGATTTTCAGAGAAACAGTCCCGCATCGCGTATTGAACATACGCTGGCCAAGGAACTCGCGCTCTACGTCGCGCTCTATTCGCCCATCCAGATGGTGGTCGACAGTCCCGAAGAATATGCCAAGCGCCCCGACGCGTTTCAATTCATCAAAGATGTTCCGACCGATTGGGAGGACAGTGTCGCGCTCGATGGAGAGATCGGCGAGTTCGCCGTCATCGCCCGGAAAGACCGCAGCCGAGACGATTGGTATCTGGGAGCGGTGACTGACGCCAACGCACGGGCTGTCGAAGTTGAACTGAGCTTCCTCGACGATGGGAATTATGAGGCCCAGATCTACCGCGACGGACCCGATGCGGATTATGAAACCAATCCTTACGATATGCGAATTGAACGCCGAACCGTGACCAGCGAGGATCGGCTTGTTCTTCCGCTCGCCCGGTCTGGCGGCGCTGCGATCCGGTTCAAAAAGCTATGAGAACCCTCATCACACTCGCACTGATCGGCCTCACCGCCTGTGTGCAACCCGAAGCCACGGCCGTTGAGACACAGGTCGACCCTAATTCCGTCGCGGGGGATTATCGCGGGATTACAGGCACAGTCGAGCGTTTCACCGCCACATCTTATCTGGTGACGACGCGTGATGTGGAGGTCTGGTTGCCGCCCTCCTATGCGTCTGATTCCGATCGCCGCTATCCGGTGCTCTACATGCATGACGGGCAAAATCTGTTCGACCCCGAACAATCTGGATATTCTAAGTGGGACTGGGGTGTAGACGAAGCGTTGACAGCGCTCATTGCCGATGGTCGCGCACCAGAGGTCATTGTCGTCGGCGTTCATAGTGATTCCGACACGCGTAATCCCGACTATTTTCCGCAGAAAGCCGGACCCGAACATGCGGACGCCTTTCGACGTGATTTCGGACTTTTCGACCTGGATCAGCTCAATGCCGATAATTATCTGACCTTTCTCGTCCAAGACATAAAGCCACAAATAGACGCGACCTATCGGACTAAGCCGGGGCGCGACGACACGACCATTATGGGCTCCTCTATGGGCGGACTGATTTCGCTTTATGCGATCAGCGAATATCCAGAAGTCTTCGGCAATGCGGGCATGGTTTCCACCCACTTCCCGCTCGGCGACGGGGCTCTGGTTGATTATTTCTCAGACCGTTTGCCCGAACCTAAGACGCACCGACTTTATTTCGATTTTGGGACCGAAACGCTCGACCATAATTATGAGGGCTATCAGGACCGGATGGACACTGCTGTGATGGCCGCCGGATATGTCGCGGGCGACAATTGGTCGACGCGAAAATTTCAAGGTCATGACCATTCTGAACGCGCTTGGCGCAACCGGGTCCATGTGCCGCTGCAATTCCTGCTCGCGGGCAAGGATGTGGACGGCGGAGAACGACGATGAAACACACTCTATTGCTAGCGCTCACCACTGGACTCTTTGCCGCCTGCACGACGTCACCTGCCCCCGTGCCGATCTCGGACGGGATCACGCCTGAGCCCTATGTCAAACTTCAACATCCGGAATGGAGCCGTGACGCGGTCATCTACGAAATCAATATGCGGCAATATTCGGACGCAGGGACATTCGATGCGGTACGTCAGGACTTGCCGCGCCTCAAAGACCTCGGCGTCGATATTCTTTGGCTGATGCCGATCCATCCGATTGGCGAGGTCGAGCGCAAAGGCACGCTCGGCAGCTATTATTCGGTGCGCGATTATTACGGCGTGAACCCCGAGTTCGGCACCAAGGCGGATTTTAATCGCTTTGTCGATGACGCCCACGCGCAGGGCTTCAAAGTCATTCTTGACTGGGTCGCCAACCATACGGCGTGGGATAATGAACTCGCGATCGCTCACCCCGATTGGTACGAGAAAGACTGGAAGGGCGACTTTCGGCCCACGCCGTGGTGGGACTGGTCGGACATTATCGACCTCGACTTTAGCGAACCCGGCGTGCGGCAATATATGTCCGACGCTATGACCTATTGGGTCCAAGAGATGGATGTGGACGGATTTCGTGCCGACGTGGCGGGCTATGTTCCGCTTGATTTTTGGGACGGTCTCCGCGCCCGGCTCGATGCGATCAAGCCCGTCTTCATGCTTGGCGAGTGGCAGACCCGCGACCTGCATGAACGCGCGTTCGACGCGACCTATGCGTGGGAGTGGAAAGAAGGGATGCAGAATATCGCCCAAGGCAAGTCTGACACGGGCGCGCTTTACGGCTATTACTCGGCCAATGAATCCGCTTGGCCGGAGGGTGCCATGCGCATGACCTACACCGATAATCACGATCAGAATTCGTGGGACGGCCTGCCCCAAGACATCTATGGCGATGCCTATGAAGCCGCCATCGTGTTGCAATTCACCGGGGAAGGCATTCCGATGATTTATAGCGGGCAGGAATGCGCGAACCCGAACCCGTTGGAATTCTTTGAGAAGGACGAAATCGTTTGGGATTGCGACGATCCGATCAACTCATTGTTCCGCGATTTGGTGCAGCTCAAAACCGATAATCCCGTACTGCATAATGGCGCATGGGGCGCAACCACGACCAAGGTCGAGAACAGCAATTCACAAAAAGTCTTCAGCTTCATTCGCAGGAATGACACTGGTAACGCCGTGTTGGTCACGGCCAACCTGTCGGACATGCCGCAAAGCTTTGCGTTCACAGATGGCCTACCCAAAGGGGATTACCGGACATTCCGTACGAACGCACCTGTCACGCTTGGCGATGAGATACAAACCCTCCAGGCTTGGGGGTGGGCGGTCTATGTTCGAGACTAGCTATGTCGGCCACGTCCGGGAGCCGGTTGTCGTTATTGAGGACTTCCACCCTCACTTTGATCAATTACGCGCCGCGGCGAACGGTGCAGACTATGGTCAGCTCGGACCGCATTATCCCGGCCTACAGGCTCCTGCGGATCCCCGGCATTTACAACCTGTCAGCGCCTTACTGACGCAGATATTCCAAGAGATATTCGGGGTGACCGCTGGCGTATCGCTGATCCAATGCACCTATTCGATGGTGACCGTTCCAGACGCCGAGCTAGCGCCGATCCAAAGCCTACCGCATGTGGATACGACGGATCCTGGCCGGATCGCATTACTGCATTATCTGTCAGGGGCAAACATGGGCGGCACAGCCTTTTATTGTCATCGCGCAACTGGGACAGAAACGCTGAACAGCGCAGAGCTCGCCGACTACACCGCCGCGATAGAAGCCGAAGGCGTGCCTCAACCCTGTTATATGCGCGGGTCTAACACCCGGTTCGAACAGATCGGTCATATTGCGGCAAAGCCCAACCGCGCGGTGGTATACCGCTCGCAACTACTACACTCCGGGCTGATCCCGAAAGACCTGCCCTTTTCCGATAATCCAGCGGAAGCGCGCCTGACGATCAATAGTTTCTTTCAGAGCAAAGACTAAAGTAACACTCAGAAGAGATCGGGGCGCAGGACGCGAACGTCAGAGACATTGACCACGCCGATGCGGCGGTCGAGCATGGAGAGGATTTTCTTCAACGCAGGCTCTAGGACATTTTCATCAGCGATACAGATCAGCACAACCATGTCGGTCGCCTCGGAAATATCCGTGCCGCGCGACCATCGGGTCTGACCGCCAAAACCGGATATAGCCGGGACCACGGTCCAGCCCGTTGCACCCGCATCGCGCAGCAAGTCTTCGGCCCGGCGCAAAGCCGGGCTTTCAATGATGAGTTCGAGGCGGAGCTTCTTATTGTCGTCAGTCATAACCCTACCCAGCTAGCATGGAAGCGGCGGCGATATAGAGCGGAATACCGAGCGCGATGTTGAAGGGGAATGTGACGCCTAGAGATAGCGTCAGATAAACGGACGGGTCCGATTCTGGCAGCGCGAGGCGCATGGCGGCAGGGACGGCGATGTAGGAGGCTGACGCCGACAGCACCATCAACAGAGCCATATCGCCCGGCTGTAGCCCGATCAGAACAGCGCAGACGGCGGCAATGCTCGCGCCAATGAGCGGCATATAAAGACCAAAGGCAATGGGCGCGACACCCAGCTTGCGCCAGCCACGACGGAGGCCACGTCCGGCATTCAAACCCATGTCCAGCATGAAGAGACAGAGCACACCTTGGAACGGTGCGGTGAAGAAAGGCGACAGACGTTCGTAACCATCCGTCCCCGCAACGGCGCCAATGACCAGCGCGCCAAGCAACACGACGATTGAGGCGTTCAACAGCACTTCGCGCGCCAACTCACCCTTGTCACGAGCGACTTCATCCGCCTCAGCTTTTTTGCTACCGCGCATAGCGAGCCAAAGTGCGGTGATGATCGCCGGGGTCTCCATGATTGCCGCGACGGCGACCAGATAACCGGAACTCGGAAGGCCCGCGATCCTTAGCGCTTCGATCGCAGCGACAAAAGTCACAATCGAAATCGACCCGTAATGGCCTGCTGTCGCAGCGGCATCTGTTTTCGATAGTCCGCTGGTGATCCGTAACGCTGCATAAGCGATAAAGGGCAGTCCGAAGGATAAGAGGGTCGCGACGCCAAACACCGCGAAAACCTGACCGTCCAGAGCGGTCTTGGACATCTCCACGCCGCCCTTCAGACCGATGGCCATCATCAGATAGATTGCGAGGCCCTTGGCAAAACTCTGCGGAACACTCATCGGTGAGCGTAATAGCGCGGCACAGAGGCCGAGCGCGAAAAACATCACGACCGGCGAAAGTAAGGTGTCGAGGGCGTTCATTCTTCTTCCTCGGGTAATAAGGCAGAGGCACCGCGTAGCGTCATCAAGTCGCGGGGCTCCCCTACCAGAGCCACAACGTCCCCGTCCATGAGGACATTGTCGGATGTTGCGATCATGGTTTTACTGCCGCGTTCAATCAGCGCCACAACAACGTCGCCTAAGCCCGCCAAATCGCCAACCGGTCGACCGATCTGAGCTTTGAGACGGGGCAGGTCAGCGACTGGCACATGGAGGAAGTGGTCGTCGCGAACGAGCACATCATTCAACTCGGCTTCGGACCGGGCCGACAACCAACGCCGCTCGAACCCTTCACCTTGGACAATCTCTGCCAAGTGGCCACCGATACGCATGTCGAGACCGGCAGGCTTGGTGGGGCATAGCAACACCATCAGCGTGTGAACATCATCCGTATTGTCGAGTTCCATCTCGAGCCGCGCCTTAGGCCCAAAGCGGAAGATGAACAGCTCCGGTTCAGTCACGCGATTATCGATATAGCGGGTCAGACGGACGCCGTCGCTGATTGGGCGGAAGATAGGGGGTGCCGTCGCAATCACGGTGCGGGTCTTGGCGGGCTCCATCTTGTAGCGGATCTCCCCTTCCTCAGCCATCAATTCGATGAGCTGATCAAAATCATAACGGCCATAGCGGAAGTCAGTGACCAGCGAGCGCGCGATCACGGCTTCATAAGAGAGGTTCTCCGCTTGGGTCCGATCATTGATGATCGTCATCAATTCATGCTCAAGACCCTCATAGGCGTTCCGACCCAATCGCTCATGCACATGGAAAATGGCGCCGCGGCGTTCAACCCGGCGCGCGGCATAGGTGTTGTACCAAACGACACAGGCAATCACCATCATGCCTGTGAAGGCGATAGCCATCGTGCCCATTTCGATAATCAGCCAGAAGCTGATCAGAATGCCGGCAATCGGCATCCACGGATAGAGCGGGACTTTAAAGCCGGGCTTATAGGTTGGAATGCGCGACTCCCGCATCACCATGACCGCCGCGCAGACGAGCATGAAGAGCAGAAGCTGGAAGGCGGAGGCGAGTTTTGCGACTGAGGCCACATCGAAGATGATGATGACCACAATCATGACGGCGACCGTCAGCAGAATAGAGAGTGTCGGCGTCTTGAACCTACCCAGCTCGGCCAGTTTTTCGGGCACCAATTTGTCCTTCGCCATCGCGTAGGGATAGCGTGACGCGCTCATAATACCGGCATTGCCGGTCGAGGCGAAGGCGGCGATAGCCGCGATGACGATCAGGATAACGCCAATATCAAACGGCCAGTTGCCCATGAAGACCCGGCCCGCATCAGCGATAGGCGTCAAACTACCGAACAGTTCTTCACCCGGCAGGATTTTGATCAGGACGACCGTGCCCAACGTGTAGAGCACTGTCGCCGTCAGCAGGGATAGAGTCATGCCGAGTGGAATGTTGCGGTCTGGATTCTCAACTTCCTCGGCGACCGACGCGACCTTTGTCAGACCGGCATAGGAGACGAAGACCAGGCCAATCGTCGAAACAAACCCAACCAGACCGCCTTTGAAGAAATTACCATAAGCCGGGTCAAACACGATCAGTGACCCGTTCTTCTCAAGCGCCGCTTTCAGACCCAGCAGCGTAAACCCAACCAGGATCGCGACCAATGTGGTCACGAGCACGCGCTGTAACTTCGTCGTTTCCTTAGCCCCGGCGATATTCACGGCACCAAATGCAATGGCCAGAATAATCGCTGTGATTTCGAACGGCAGGTCGAGATAAAGACCGAGATAGGCCCCCATGCCAACGAGGGCGAAGGCCGATTTGAAGACCACCGCAACCCAAGAGCCGAGTCCCCCAATCGTTCCCATGAGTGGTCCCATGGCCCGGTCGAGGAAATAATAAGTTCCGCCTGCCTTAGGCATGGCGGTGCTGAGCTCCGCCATACAATACATGGCTGGCAGGATCAAAAATCCGGCAAAGAAATAGGCCAAGAATACCGAGTTACCGGTTGCCGCCGCCGCAATCCCCGGCAGCAGGAACAGGCCCGAGCTAAACATCGCACCTGTCGACATCGCATAGACATCGAACAGTTTGAGGTTCTTATCGAGCTTCTTCGGTTCGGCGTCAGCCCCTCCGGGAGTCGCTTCGGCGTGAGTATTCATGGTCGCTCCAGCGAGTCTGATCGGGTTTGCTTACGTGAGATCGGCGACAGGGGTTTCCGATTCGGTTGCATCACTTTTACAAAAGACCCGCAGCAGCATATAGCCAAGTAAACCGGAAATGATCGACCCCATCAGGACGCCCAGACGGACACCGTTGAGAAGCTGTGGATCATCAAAGGCGAGCGTGCCGATAAAGAGCGACATGGTGAAACCAACACCGGTCAGGCAGGCAACAGCGTAGACCTGCACCCAGTTCGCCCCTTCTGGTAGCTTGGCCCAGCCGGCTTTGACGGCGATCCAGCACAGGCTGAAGACCCCGATCTGCTTACCGATGAACAGGCCCAAAGCGATCCCGAGCGGGACGGGTGAAAGCAGATCAGAGAACGACATGCCCTTCAAGGAAACACCTGCATTGGCGAACGCGAAGAGCGGAAGGATCAGGAAGGCGACCCAGATATGGAGGCCATGTTCTGCGCGACTTAAGGGGGACGGCGTTTCAGGGTCAGGGCGCGCCAGTGGGATGGCTAGCGCCGTCACCACACCTGCCAATGTGGCATGAACACCGGATTTCAAAACGGCGGCCCAAACGAACACGCCAATCAGAGCGTAGGGGAGGATCCGCATAACACCGAATCGGTTGAGCAAAATCAGTCCGGCCGTGCCAACCCCTGCCCAGCCGAGCGCAACCAGACTCAGATCCTGAGTGTAGAACAGAGCAATAATGATGATCGCGGCTAGATCGTCAATTATCGCAACAGCCAGAAGGAATATCTTCAACGACGCCGGAACGCGCGGCCCCAACAAAGCAAGAATACCTAGCGCGAAGGCAATATCAGTCGCCGCCGGAATGGCCCAACCTTGGGATGTCACAGGATCCGTATAGTTGAAGCCGAGATAGACCATGGCTGGCACGGCGATGCCGCCGATAGCCGCAAAAATTGGTAAGGCCGCTTTATCTAGTGAGGATAGTTCGCCGTCCAAAACTTCGCGTTTGACCTCCAATCCGACGAGGAAGAAGAAGATCGCCATCAGTCCGTCATTGATCCAGAGCAGGAACGGCTTCTGAATGATGAAGTCACCAAACTGAATCTTCACTGTTGTGTCTAAAATCCCGGTGTAACCGGACGCCATCAGGGAGTTGTTTGCGACAAGCGCGAGGAGCGCCATGAACATCAGAACGATCCCGCCCGATGCTTCCAGATGGATGAAATCCATCACGCGCTGTCGGATCGAGCGCGGCGCATAGCGGCTAGGCTGAGGTGTGTCAGTCATGAGAAACTCTCGGATGTAGCGATTTTGCGACAAAGACTTTTAGGAGTCTTAGTCGGTTCACAAAGTGCGGCTATAAGGAATGAATTCAAGTAAGAAACCGCACCCGGCAGGGGAACCGGACGCGGCCAAGGGTTTAGGTTGGCCGCATGACGCGACCGAAGAGATTATCAGGCTGTCGCGCCAATCAACACGACGAGGCCGATCAAGGTCAGTTCAGCTTTGCCCCTCCACAGGGCGGCGGTACATCGAGTCATGATAGTCTCCTTAATTTTTGGCTTTCGGCTATTAGCGGTTCCTGATCTTAGCGATCAAACCCCGTGGGTCTGGACGTAGACACGCGACGGGCGGCGGCGGCGCGATAATCGCTGAGGGGCTTCGGCCGTCTCCACGACGACTGGGATCGGCACCAATGCCGGTTCGGGGCGAGCGGAAAATCCAGCAAGGAATTCACTTTGGGACAAGACTTGCTTCAGGCGGAACATGATTTTGATCTCCTTTTCGTGTTCGCTTGGTTGAAATACGCATGAACTCGGTTTAGGGAGAGAATAAGTATTGAATAAATTCTATAGTTTTTAACTATACACCACAGAATAGGCTTTCGATGAAACCAACTCTGCGACAGTTGCAGTATCTTGTGGCCATTGATGAGGCGGGGACGTTCTCTGGCGCGGCGAAACTATCCCATGTCTCGCAGCCCTCCCTTTCGACACAATTACGCGACATGGAAGAAGTGCTGGATACGGTTTTAGTCGAACGCGGTCGCGGGGGCGCGCCGCTAACTCCCATCGGGCAAAAACTGGCCGGCCGCGCCCGGATTATCCTGCGCGACATGGACGCGTTTCGCACGCTCGCGAGGGAGGCCGGACAGACGCTCGCTGGGCGGATCAGGCTCGGCACATTGCCGTCAATCGGTCCCTATCTATTGCCCCTCGCCGTGCGCCGATTACATAAGCTCTACCCCGAACTTCGTATTGTCGTGCGAGAGGAACGGACCGTCGATCTACAAGCGCATTTAGAGGATGGGCGATTAGATGTGGTGATCTCTACGCCGGAAGATCACCGGACCATGCGCCACATGACTTTATTTCGTGAAAACCTCTTCATTGGGGTCGCACCAGACGATCCTTTGGCCCGCGACACCGGACCAGTGGGCTTAGCTGAATTGGCGGGGCGTGATCTTTTAACGCTCGGTTATGGACACAAATTATCGGTTCTGGTCGGACGTCTCGCGGAAATTGCCGGGGCGCAAATCAGTTCTGAATATGAAGGAACGAGCCTAGACGCGGTTCGCCAGATGGCGGCGATGGGCGGCTCTGTTGCCGTCCTGCCGAGCCTCTATACAAGATCCGAAGCGCGTGAGGATCCAGGCCTCGTCATCCGACGGATTGAAGCCCCGGAAGCTATTCGCGATATTGCGCTGCTCTGGCGCCCAACTTCACCTCTCTCACCCAAATTCCAGACTATTGGTGAAATTTTGTCGAGCGCAGCAGAGTCTCTTCTGCAGCCTGAACCTAAATCGAACCAATCTTGATCTAAAGATGTCTCATCGGTCACCCCGCCCGCAATCACGGCCTGAAAGTCCACGATACGAACCATATGTTCGGATGCGCTAGGCTGTCAGCGGACAAAAACATGCAACGGTTGAGCCTTCCCTCGAAATGGTAATTTAACCTCAATCACGCATATATGTGCCGCAATGATCCGCAGAGGCATCATATTCGGCATCGTCTTGACACTGAGCGGTGCCCAAACCGCGTGGGCCGAACCTGCCTGCGATACGATCAGTGCGGTCATGGAAACCGCCTCACTGGTCCGGAAAATTCAGGCCGATAAGGCCCATCGCAACGATCCCGCTCACTTCGCCAGATTAGACATGTTGGTTGGCCAAATATCACTGCCAGCGCTAATCCCGCCTGAAACCGGCAACGTGCTGGCGGATGAAAGCATCGCTATCCGCGCTTATCTATCGACTATTCGCGAGGCCATTGCCGGATCGAAATCCGGCTATGGTGATTACGCCCGACAGACCCTGATTGCCGGACTCAACCAGGATCTTGCGCGGAGCCTGCAATCCTTGGATCAGCATTGGGGCTGCAGCCCGGACGAGGAGCTCAGCGAGAAGGATGAAGACATTCCTGTGGATGCGGCGTTGGGCACGGGCGCCAGCGTGGAGACAGTCGAAGTTCGCGGGGAAGAAACTGTCAATCTTGAAGCCAAGAACCCTGGCTCTGCTGGTGGCGCTGTAACGGGTGGGCAATCAAATGGGGTGGGATTTGCCCGCGGCGCCCTTATGGATGGCAGCACCGCGCTGTTTTCTCTGATCGTGCTTGGAATAGCGCTGATTGCGATTGGGTTTTACCTGCGACGCCGTGCCAAAAACCGCAAGGTTCGCGAGGCGCGACGGCTTCTGCATAAGCCCGTGCAAGTCCGGTTCGGAGCGGAACAAGCAGAAATGTTCGTCGTTGATATTTCCATGAATGGCTTCAAAGTAGAACATTCAGGCCGGATCTTGCATGAAGGCAAGGTGCAGGTTGAACTCGAAGGCGTCTGGCATGCCGGTCATGTCAGGTGGCAGAACGACTTCTTCGCGGGCGTGAAGTTCAATAAGCCTATCGACAGCGAAACACTGAGCGCGGTTGTGAAATAGAGCATGGCTTAAGTGTCGAGTGTGAGCTGCAGGGTCTATCAACGGCTCAAACTTGGCGACCACGCTAATACTCAATTGTCCGGAAGCACCCATCACTGCCCCACGGCCACATATAGCGATACTACCGCGCCAGACTACCCCCAGATCCCGGCAGGACAGACCCAGCTAGTTACAATAGCTAAGATTACGAACAGTTTGAGGCTCCGACCTAAAGCCCATCTTTAATGATCGAGAACGCCATAATGTTCTTGCTTGATCAATAATCCCTCGATAGCAAACTGTATGCAATATACAATCATGAGCAATGACGCTGTCTCGGTTCAAGCGGCATCGGTTGTCCGCGCCATGATCATTGAAGGTCAGATCTCGGACGGGGAACGGATTAATGAGGTAAAGCTTTCGCAGAAACTCGGAATAAGCCGCACACCCCTGAGAGAAGGTCTTGGCCAACTTGTCGCTGAACAATTTGTGCACCTAATTCCAAGACGTGGTTTTTTTGCGGCCGAATTGACCCCAAAGGAATTTAGCGACCTATATGATTTACGCCCTATTCTAGACCCGCAAGCCCTTATCCTTGGGGGTCAGCCCACCGACGATGAAATCGACGCCATAGAAGCCTCCAATGATGACTTCATCAATGCGGAACCAGGGTCCGCTGCGGTTGCAGCCGATGAAATCTTTCATCGACGTCTATTGGCCAATTGTCCGAATAAGGTTCTCTTAGATCTTATAGAGACACTGATCCGACGCACTCAGCGCTATGAACTCGCATTACTTCGCGCTGAATCGCCCGTGAAACAGTCTGGCGAACAACACAGTAAGATCATCAAAGCCCTGCGTGAGCACGATCTAGCTGGGGCCGCAGAACGGCTTCGTGAAAACCTAACAAGCGGCAAATCCGCCATTCTAAATTGGCTATCTTCCCGATAGGCGAGGCATTGGAAAACCCCATGAGAAAATATCTATTCGCCCCTATGGCCGCTCTATGTCTTGTCGCCTGCACAACGGCGGAACCCTCCATTCGAGGGCTCTGGCAGGGAACATTAAAACCTGATGATGGCGCGCCCGTTCATATTGACGTCTCAGTTCAAGGCACAAACGTGGAAACGCGCGGTGGATCGGGTGTGATAACCAATGATGCGCTGACAATTAACTTCGATTCTGGTGCTGTTTTTTCAGGGAAATTTGTCGGTCAAAACCAACCCATTCAAGGCCGTTATATTCAACCTGGCAATCAAGTAGGCGGGCAGAGACTTGCGCATTCAGTCGAACTTTTGCCGAACAGCGACGGAACTTGGACGGGTCTAGCAACGCCTTTAGCCCGTGAATTTTCTATTTTCATGAATATTACTGAAGCGAAGAATAAATCGCTAAAAGCTGTTATCCTCAACCCCGAACGCAACATCACAGGCCCGGTCAAACAATATTATTTTCTTGGCGATGAACAGCAAGACAGTTTCTCGCTCATGAACCCTCGTGATAATTCAGAATTCACAACCGTGAGTTTTGATCGGCCTAATCAGTGGCTAACAATGGATTTCGGCCCTATCAGCGACTTGGAGCTTCATCCTGTTGTTTCAAATAGCGACGCATCCAAAGCTTTTTTCGGTGATCAAAACCACACTCACTTAAATCTACCCAATTCGAATGGGGCTTGGCCAGTGGGCGCGGTTGAGGAAGCAGGGTTTAACAAAGCCCTGCTATCAAACCTGATACAGAAACTTTCGAGTTCGAGTGGAGATGAAGGTCAACCCGTGCTTGTCCATAGTCTTCTCGTGGCACGAGGCGGCAAACTCGTTGTCGAAGAGTATTTCCGCAATCATGATAGAGACACGCCTCACGACATACGTTCGGCCGGGAAAACTTTTGCGTCAGTCTTGGTCGGCGCCCTCATCGAAGAGGGTCTGCCTCTTTCCGCAGATGCCCCGATCAATCAGTTCGTCTCTATGCCGAATGAGAACGGCCAAACGCCTGTTACCCTCGGTCACTTACTCACGCATCAGAGCGGTCTAGATTGCTATGATGGTGATAGCGCCTCGCCGGGTGGCGAAGACACAATGTGGCAGCAAGACCTCACACCAAATTTTTGGGAATTCACGTCCAAACTAGACGTCGTTGCCCAACCTGGAACGCGATACGCTTATTGCTCCGGCGGTATAAATCTAGTCGGAGCCGCTCTAGCTGGGGCATCGGGTGAAACTGTGCTTTCGCTTCTGGAAACACGCATGTTTGAACCCCTAGGTTTCAAAAAGGCTTATTGGAATGTCATGCCCAGTGGAGACGCCTATCTCGGCGGCGGTGGGCACTTGCGGACTCGAGATCTTTTGAAAATTGGACAGCTCTATCTGGGTGACGGCGATTGGTTAGGTGAACAGCTGATTGATAGTGAATGGGCCGCCACCTCCACCAAACCAAAAGTAGAAATCACCCCTAAAACAACAGGCTTAGACGAAGTCGCTTTTAACAGCTTCTATTTTGGGGGTGTTGATGGGTACGCGTGGCACCTTCATCCAATCACGGTCGGTCAAGACACTTATGAAAGCTATGAAGCCAGTGGCAATGGCGGGCAGATGGTCGTCGTGGTACCCGAGTTGGACCTCGTGGTCGGGATAACCGGCGGGAATTATATGGAAGGTTTTGTCTGGGGAAAATGGCGCCAAGACATAATTGGGGAAGGCATCATCGCCGCCATAAATCCTTGATGAACTTGGTAGTTTCCTTCATTTCAGCCTGAATAGTGATCCATCTCCATCCCTAAAATTCCGAACCTTGCGACGCCTTTTTTATAAGCCCATGCATATCCGATTTGGAACTGAAACCGCAGAAATGTTCGTCGTACTGAATCAGCCAATACTGCACATCTGAGACGTGCTATCGTCTCTCTTTATCAGGAGTCCATTATGAAACTTGCTTTGCTTTGCCGTAATCCCAACCTCTATTCACATAGACGGTTAATCGAGGCTGCGGAAGAACGTGGCCATACGATGGATGTCATTGATCACTTGCGGTGCTTGATCGATATATCGTCGGGACAATCCAAGTTAGTTTACAAATCCAAAGAGCTTCCCCTTTATGACGCCGTGATCCCCAGAATTGGAGCGTCAGTCACATTTTACGGGACGGCCGTGCTGCGTCAGCTGGAAGTCATGGGGGTCTATCCCGTCAATGAATCTGTCGCGATTACGCGCTCACGCGACAAGTTACGCAGCCTGCAATTGCTGAGTAAGCGCGGCATTGGACTTCCCCGCACAATCTTTGCGCACAAAACCAATGACCCGAGCGAGGTCATTCAGCGCGCGGGCGGCGCGCCCGTCGTGATTAAGCTGATCGAAGGCACGCAAGGCATTGGCGTTATGCTGAGCGAAACCGACAGGGCGGCGGAGAGTATTATTGAGGCGTTTGGCGGCGTTGACACCAATATCCTAATTCAGGAGTTTATCGCCGAAGCCGGCGGCGAAGACGTTCGTTGTTTGGTGATCGATGGCAAGGTCATCGCGACCATGCTTCGAAAAGGCAAAGAAGGGGAATTCCGCTCAAACCTTCATCGCGGTGGTTCGGCCAAATCTATCAAAATTTCACCGGCGGAACGCGCCGCAGCGATTGGGTCCGCCAAAGCGATGGGCTTGAATGTTTGCGGCGTGGATTTACTCCGTTCCTCTCGGGGTCCGGTTGTCATGGAAGTCAACTCTTCGCCAGGTTTGGAGGGGATCGAAAACGCGACCGGCATTGATGTCGCGGGCAAGATTATCGACTTCATCGAGAAGAGCGCGAAGCCCGGTAAAACGACAACGCGGGGTAAAGGCTAGCATGCGTGATCCGTTCCTCATTGGGGCGCATTCTATTGAACCCGGAACGCAGCAGACTGTCCACCTTCCGCTGAGCCGACTCGCTGACCACACGAATATGATGCTGCGCCTGCAGGTCATTCACGGGAAAAAACCCGGACCCACTTTGTTTGTCAGCGCCGCCATACATGGTGATGAAATTATTGGTGTAGAGATCATCCGGCGTGTGGCTCGGATGAAAACCCTATCGCGCATCAAAGGCACGCTGATACTCATCCCGATTGTGAACGGGTATGGCTTCCTAGGCATGTCCCGTTACCTACCGGATCGCCGCGACCTAAATCGGGTCTTCCCAGGGCATCGTAGCGGGTCCCCTGCGGCCAAGCTTGCGCATACGTTCATGACGGAAATTGTTTCCAAATCCCAGTTCGGGATTGATCTTCATTCCGGCGCCATACACCGCGAAAACCTGCCGCAAATTCGGGCAGACTTGGAGGACCCTATCGTCAAGGATATGGCGAAAGCCTTTGGGGCCTCCGTCATGCTAAACTCTAATCTTCGAGACGGATCTTTGCGTGAAGCCGCGCAATCCGTTGGCTGCCACATGTTGCTTTATGAGGCCGGTGAAGCCTTACGGTTTAATGAGACCGCTATTCGTATTGGCGTCAAAGGCGTTCTGAGTGTTGTCCGCCATATCGGCATGTTGCCGAAACTGAAGCCTCGGAAATCCTCCATTGATCCGGTGCAGCCCACCTCCAGCCATTGGCTGCGTGCGCCCATGTCAGGTTTGATGCGAGCCGCCTATAGCCTCGGTGATGTGGTTAAAAAAGGATCCGTCATTGCTCGCATCGGCGGTCCGTTAGGCGAGGTCGAAGAAGAAGTGATCGCCAAATATTCCGGCGTCATTATTGGACGCACGAATCTGCCAATCGTCAACCGTGGGGACGCCTTGTTCCATGTCGCACGGGTCGGCGACCTAGAGGATGCAGAAACAACCATAGAAGACCGCGTTGAAAGAGCGGATAATGACCCCCTCTTTGACGGAATAGAGATTGTTTAAGAGGGAAAAGGGGCACCCGCAACCTTCCGTTGTCGTCGCGCTTCCGAGCCATGCTGCTGAACCGCCCTCTTAGGCTGACAGACTCCCTGAGACACTAGTCGAATCCGAGGTTTGACGGAAATCATCCAGCAGCGTCGAAATTGTGTTGACCGAAATTGGTTTCGTCAAAGTCAGCGGCAGGTCCAAACCAAGCATGCTGCCAAATCTCTGCGCCGTAGCAATCATCTCCTGATCTTGCCCGCTGGCTAAGATCACAGGGCCGCTGAACTCGACTCGGGCCAAATCTCGGAGGAGCTCTAGCCCGTCTGCTTCTGGCAGAGTCAGATCAAGCAAAATGAGGGTTGGCGTTGAGGCCTCGAGCGCAGCGGACATGCTGCTCGGACAGTCCGCTTCTAAAACCGCATAGCCAGCATCTTCTGCAACATCGCGATAGAGTTCACGGATAGGCGCGATGTCATCGACGATTAACAATGTATCCGTCGCCCTGTTGAATGGGGTGTCGTTCATGAGGTTGCACTCTCTGTCTGAAGGATGGGGGGCACACTCTTCTGTAAGGCGGCCCCAATCTTACTAGCTAAGTCAGAACGCCGATAAGGTTTGGTGACCAGATTCTTGGATGACGTGATCTGGCCATCTCGCAACACGGCCGCATCGGCGTAGCCCGTGGTGAACACAGTCGGCATATCGGGATAAACGCGGCGCGCATGACTGGCGAGTTGGGACCCGTCCATGCCACCCGGCATCACCATATCGGTGAACATCAAATCAATGTCGGTGCGTTCAGCCAGAACGTTCAGCGCCGCATTTCCGCAATCAGCCGTGATAACACGGTAGCCGAGATCCTCTAACAGAGCCGCCGCCATGTCACGCACATCCGCCTGATCTTCGACGACCAGTATCAGCTCTCCGTTACCATCAATGATGGAAGCCGTCCTTGCCTGACGATCATGGACCGCCTTTTCAGCTATAGTGTCGTCGACAGGAAGATAGAGACGAACAGTCGTACCCCGACCGACTTCGCTATAGATACGAGTGTATCCGCCGGTCTGTTTCGTAAATCCATAAACCATACTCAGTCCAAGCCCCGTGCCGCTACCGACCTCCTTGGTCGTAAAGAACGGCTCGAATACTTTTTCGAGTTTGTCTGCTGGTATTCCTTCTCCCGTATCCGTCACGGCAATCACAACATAGGCACCCGCGGCCAATCCATCGACATTCGCCACATAGTCATCATCTAAAACAACGAATTTGGTCTCCAAGGTCAGCTCTCCACCGGTCGGCATGGCGTCACGAGCGTTTACGGCGAGGTTGAGCAGCGCGGATTCCAGCTGCGCCGCATCCGTTCGAATGTTGGGTAAATTATCCCCTAGCACGCACTGCAAAGAGACTTTCTCGCCCAGCACACGGTGGAGCATATCGCTCATACCCGCGACGAGCGGCGTAGGATCGACGAGTTCGGCTTCAAGCTTTTGTTTACGGGAAAAGGCCAGCAAGCGGCGTGTCAATTCCGCACCTTTTTCGACAGCGGCTGATGCCGCCGCAATTCGCCGTAATGACTTCTCATCCTCGACCGACCGTTCGATCAGTTGCAAGTTACCCAACACGACGCCCAGAAGATTATTAAAGTCATGGGCCAGACCGCCTGTCAGCTGCCCGACTGACTCCATTTTCTGGGCCTGCAGGAACTGTCGTTCTACAATTTTACGGTCAGTTATATCGGTTAGAACTGCCATCACGCTGACGATGTTGCCACCTTCATCGCGCTCCGCCACGGCGGATAGTAAAACATCGATGACCCGACCAGATTTCGTCTGCATTTGATGTTCTATATCTTTGCAATCTCCCGTTTCAGACCGGTAAGGCATGACGTTATTTATAGCGCGGGCGGCAGACTCAGGCGTTAGGAAATCTGTCGATTTCCGGCCAATTACCTCGTCGCGCTCATACCCAAGTCGTTCCAACCAATAGTCGCTGACGCTGAGTAGATTGCCGTCACTATCCACCGAATGGAGCATTGTGGGCGTCGAGTTATAGAGATTTCGATATCGGACTTCGCTGACGCGCATGGCTTGTTCGGCGACTTTTTCAGCCGTGATATCCGTGGCAGCGACAAAGACGAAGCGCTCTCCCGTCACCGGATCAATATAAGGGACCCTATCTGTGCGAACCCAGCCCCGATTACCCGCATCTGTTAAATATTCCTCCACGATCCCCAATTTAGGTTTACCCGAGCGAATAACGGCGAGATCGTCATCATGATATTTTTTCGCAAATTCAGGGTAGAGGTCATAGGTATTTTTGCCTTCCACCTCTTCAATAGTTTTTCCCAATGAGTCAGCCGCAGATTGGTTCAACCGCAGAATATTGTTTTGATCATCTTTGTAGAAGATCCACATCGGAATGCCATTGAAGATGAGTTCCAGCTCAGCTTGATTCCGGCGCAGCGCTTGTTCCGCATTCCGACGATCGGAAACATCCCGACCCTCGGCAATCAGATTGACGACTTTACCGTCCGCATCCAAGATCGGTTTCAACGAGAAATCGATCGGTACAATATCACCGTCTCCACTTTTTGCATCGACTTCATATCGGACGAAACTGCCAGCCGCAGCCCTTTTGACGGCATCCTTCATTCTACTTTTTAAGATTTTACCGTCTGGCCACCACGGGGTGTCCCAGACATGCTTTCCGGCAATCGCATCAAGGGCAAAGCCCCCGAAATCAAGAGCCGTCTGATTAACCTCCAACAAGTTTCCATCGACACTCAATAGGGCGCAGAACTGGAAGGTATGATCGAAAATAGCACGGTATTTTGCATCTGCCGCAGCGATTTTATGAACCGCATTTCGCTTTTCTGTGATGTCTTGCATAGAGGCAACGGCACCAATTTTCTTACCGTGAGCGTCATGCATAGCGGATGCTCTTGAGACAATGACGCGGGCGGGTAAGTCGTTCGGCGCGATGACCATTTCTTGACCCTCGACCGTTTCGCCATTGAGCGCCCGAAACAGTGGCACACGGTTGATATCCAATAGGGTCTCACCATCGGCTTCGAAAAGATCGAATTCGTTAGCCCATTCTTCCGGCGGTATCGGCTTGCTATCCACACCGTGAAATTGACGCGCGGCGCGATTGAACAGAGACAAGTTGCCGTCAGCGTCGCAAGCGACGACACCATCATGGATGTTTTCCAGAACGGCTTGAGTAAATTGCTTGCTCTGTTCCAATTGTGCGGTGGTCGAGTAACGCATTTCAATATGGTCGACGACAATGTCGGCAAGATCGGACAGAAGCCTTTTGTCTGCATCGCAGAACTTGGCCCGGGGCTTGTCATCTACAATGCAGAGTGTGCCGAGGGCCAATCCCTCAGCATTCAGCAAAGGGGCACCAGCATAAAAACGGACTTTCAATCCGTCTTTCACCATCGGATTGTTCTTGAACCGATCATCCTTCGTCGTATCGAGGACGACAAAAACATCCTTGCCCAAAATGGCGTGGGCGCAAAAGGCCACATCGCGGCTCGTCTCAGACGCACTCAGACCGCAGGCCGCTTTGAACCATTGGCGATTTTCATCGACGAGCGAAACCAACGCTATCGGAACATCAAACTGCCGGGATGCTAAGTTGACGACGCGGTCAAACTCAGGATTAGAGTCAGTATCCAGAATGGCATAGCGGTGAAGCGCCTCAATGCGCTCACCTTCATTTTCCGGCAATTTTGCTGCGACGGTCATACACGCTTCCGTTTCGAAACACCAAAATGATGAGATAATCGAAAGAAAAAGCCTGATCAGTACAGGTTTAGGCCACGTTAATTCAAAGGCTAAAGCGTCAATTTGGCGCACTTTTGGCGGACAAAACGTGACTACGCTTTAGAACGAATTATTAAGCAAATTAGCTATTCTTCACAACCGTGGGAACTTTCATCCCTAGTGTTACTACCGCCCCTAAACTTAGGCTGCCAAAACTGAGCATGATTTAACCATTCAAGCCAGAAAGGCATTTGTGCTCTCATACGACAATGCGTCTAATCTAAGTTGGGAAATATCTGACGTGTTATGCACGGTCGCAATCGGCGGCGGGTTTATTACCTGAGAGCTTTATACTGATGAAGGCGCAAAGATTTTTACGTTCAAGCGCCCGGTAATACTTAACGGCATTGGCGAGTGTGCTGATAGGACGGACTTTCTAGAAAGATCATTACAATTAGATCTTGCTAGAATGCCAAAGGGACAAAGGCTTTCAGAAAGGTCGCTCGACCGCGAATATAAGAAGCTCCTACCTCGTTATCTTGGTTTTCTTTACGGGCTCGTGCCACACAATTTGAAAACTTGAACACAACCTCGGAAATCGTTTCGGTAAGAATGTCGGACCAGCCCAATGGCTTGTCGCCATCGAGCCTGCCACAGGCTTACCTGAAGGCACCTTCTTGGAGGTTATCGAAAAAGCTCAAAGCAGGATGATGCTTGACCGCGTTGAGACCAATATCATCTATATTAGATTGCTCAAATTACTTCGTAAAAAACGGCGAACGTTTTGAAGGGACTGTTGGCAAGATCCATTCAAGACTAATGGACGACTTTGGCCGGGCACCTCCGGGTATGCCGAACCCATCCAATTTATAAAGGCTCTGATTAGGTTAGAACCAATGTTGGAAACTGGAGGAATCTTCTTTGAGTTTGGCGAAAGAGGAAGGGAAGGAAGACGAATTGAGGTCCGCCTCGATCAAAATATAGCGCAATTAAATCTCGACGCTTTTGACGAAGAATTTTCGGTTTAATTGTCAGTGCAGTGACAGGTGTGACTGCAGACAGGGTTGACCGTCAGATGTCATCACATTTCTATGTTGGCACCCATTCCAGAATCAAAAACCTTTGAAATATGGGCCCTTCGATCTACCTCCTATTACTATGGGTCTGCCCCCTATGGGGTATATTGCGAGGCATGGGGGCCACCCGTCGGTGGGTCCCCGTGTTTGGCGTCGCGACCTGACTTGTGTCCGGGCCGTCTTCGATGGGCGCTCCGGGAAGTCCACTTGGCCATTTCGACCCCACTCAAAATCTCGATATTTAGCTAAGCAGGGTGAGCGTCACCCTGCCCTCAAAATGAGCGAGTGGCCCGTTCGAGCATATCGAGAATACTCGAAACCTATTCGAAGCACATTCTCCCCGCGCTCGGTTACAGCCTTGGCTGCGGCCCCGCATGGGCGGTGAAGGCCAGCTCCTCTATCCGAATTGGCTGACACGGTTCTGGGAACCGGGACTGACGGAAGCGGATGTGCCTTACGTGACACCCCATTCCGCCCGACATTCGTTTGTCTTCAACCTGCAAGCCCAAGGTGTTGAAGTTGGGCTACTCACCAAAATCGTTGGTCATACCAATGCACAGGTTACGCTGGGTCACGACACCCAAGCGGTGCGTGGAGGGACAGATGCGGTCGCGAAGCTAGATGATGCCTATCGATTGGAAGACGAAACCCTACAGTTTTAGCCCGGCACGGCGACCGAGAGACACACCCGAATACGAACAATCAAAACGTGACAGGAAGAAAGTCGAGATGTCCTTCGCTCATCTCAAAAGCATACTTCGCCTGCGTCGCCTCAGGATTCGCGAGCCAACTGGCGCGCAAGACGAGTTCCTTCTCGCTACAACGGTTCAAAACTTACGAAAATTAGCCCGGCCCGACTCGCAAATATCAGTCCCGAGCACAGGAACCACCTAAACCGAATGAACAAGATGGCCGTGGCGCGTCAACCGCCGCAAATATATAATCCAAAAGCCTTCAGCCACATAGAATATCGATTTACACTGAGAGTTTTTCAACAGTTTTGCCCAAAATAAGCCGCTCAGTCTTGTGCTTCATCAGTTCTTAGAATGACGTCTTGTGCAAAGGCGTGAACCAAATTCCAAAGTTCACCAACACCGTCCATCTGGCGGTTAACAGTAATGGCAATCGACATATTATGTTCGGGATACATTATTAGAAAAGCGATGCCGCCCATTGCTACGCCGCCATGATGGGAAATCATAACCTCACGGTCGTCTTTAAATATGTCAGTTGATAAATGGCTCCGCCAACCAAAAGCATAGCTTTGCTCGTTCACCTCTCCGTTCGTCAGTTTTTGTGGCGAATAAAACAAAGAGTCGCGCGTCGCAGGGTCTACGTAATTCTGGATTATAATTGCCTGCGTCATCAACACTAAATCTATCGGTGTTGAAAGAAAGCCGCCACCAGCCGTCTTGTTAGAGCTATCCACTGGATAAGCCTTTTTATATTGCCCGTCTTTTATGACATAGGGCACTGCAAAATCACCATCAGCCAAGCCTTCACGCATTGTGTTTTTCATCCCCAAAGGCGTCGTCAGCTTCTTTTCTATTAAGCTATCAAAAGATTGACCGCTCGCGCCTTCCATCGCCGCAGATGCTAAGGTGACGCCATATGAGCTATAAGAAAAATCTGTTCCGGGCTCAAATAGAAGCGCCGATTTTGAGAAACGCCCAATAGCACTCTCGACGCTGTCATGATGCTTTTGATTGCTATATTCGTCAAAAGGAAAACAGAGGCACGGCCCGTAATGGCGAATGCCCGCGGTGTGCGTCAGGAGCTGACGAGTGGTGATATCGAAAGGTTTTTGTGGGTAGTAGGGCACCAAGTCTTTGATCGAAGCATCTATGTCCAAGACCCCTTCATCGGAAAGCCGGGCTGCTGCGGTCGCAGTTACAGCCTTTGAAACGCTGCCAATCCTAAATTTAGTCTCAAGTGTGACAGGCACTTCATTCTCGAGGTCGCGGAACCCTGCAGCGCGTGCCCAAATCAACTCTCCATCTTTACCGAGAGCGATGGAAACTGCTGGAAAATTGTTCGTCGTGATGGCTTCGTCTAAGCGCTTATTGGCCTCAAAAATGATATCAGCATAACCTTCGGGTATGGCCGTTTGCTCACCAATTACTCGATCTTTATTAGAAAGAGTTTGCCAGCCGCTATTCCAAACAAATACCGGTTCAAATAACCTAAAAATAAAATAGGCTAGAAATACGAATACAGATAGAATGATTGCGAAGAGTTTTAGGCCTAATCTGCTTTGGGTTTTGTGCTTTGTCATAATTTTTATCCGTCAAAAGAATATTTGAATTTTGCTTCTTCAAGGTTTTTCCAGAAGAAAAGATCGTCAACACCACAATCAAAAACACATGCCAGCTTCATAGCAAGTTCAAGAGAAGGCGTGTAACGGGAGGTTTCGAGTGCAACAATAGTTTGCCGTGTGACGCCAACATTCTTCGCAAGTTGGGCTTGGGTCATCTCCCCATTTAGAAATCTAAGCTTGCGTAAATGGTTGCCAATTTGGAGGTCAGTCATTTTCAAGCCTCATCGATAATGCGGCTTCAGTATCTTGGGCATACCCAATCAGTTGGATTGTGTACTTGACCGTAATGGAAAGCAGAATGATCGCGACCAGAATATTTGCGAGTGTAAAATAATTTAGCTCGTCTAGAATTTGCGCTGGTAAAAACCCCAGAAGAGACAACAGTAAAATAAGCATGCCTATAAGGGATATATAACCAGCTTTGGTTCCTCTTGCAGTTATTGAATCATCTCTTTCATCTCGTATAATTTCATCCTGACGAAACAAAAAACCCGCGATTAGCAAGGCGGCAATCATAGTCCATGAGTCTGTCGCTAGACTGTTTCCTTGGCCAACGTGAAGATCCAGTTGGGGATGAGCTAGTGTTGCAAGCAAATGCCCCAGTAAGAGTGCTGTACCAACTCCCCGTAACCGTAAGACTTGTTCAGGACCGCTGGGTTCAAGACCTGTTTGCGTTTGAGCGCGTGCCCATTTTTTACGTGACCGCACGGCCCATAAGATTAGAGCAAGTCCGCCTATCCATCCGGTTGGAACATGTAGCCGCACGGATAAGATAGCCAGAACCGCGCCAGCCGTCGCTGCCACAGTAACAAAAATTAAGCTTTTCAGCACGATGAGACCCTCATTATACATGTCGGTTAAACCAGACATGGTGTATACTGGACCAGACATCAAGAGAAGATATGAGTTCGTTATTTGTTAAGGGGTTTTGTTGGCCTCATTTTTCGGATGCTCAAACTATGTTAAAATGAGTGTCTTAAAATCGCCCAAAGTATGCCGCTGGTCTGAGGTCCGCTATGGGGACAATGTGGTCTTTAATCGCTATACTATTTGACTTTTTATTTCGAAAATCCAGATTGGAGTTGCTTCGCTAAAGTGGAGAGTGTTTTGGTTTAGTTTTTCATGTTCTCATATTTTATCGGGCTGTATATTCGCATGCCGAGTGGCGCCTTACAGGGTTATAAAACCGTCGATATATTGACCGATTTCCGATAGCGCTTGTGCTCTGGAGTGGAATGTCATTCGCCAGACGAGCTCTGATTTCAGTGTTTTAAAGAACGTCTCCACGACAGCATTATCGTAGTAATTACCCTTGCCTGACATGGATGCAACAGCCCCGATTTCAGCCCTGCGGTCCCGGTACTCATAAGCGCAGTATTGCGAACCACGATCTGAATGGTGCATCAATCCCGGCTGTGGTCTACGCAGGGCGATCGCGCGGTTCAGGGCCTCCAAAGGCAACGCCGTCTTCATCCGTGGCCCTGCAAACCATCCCACGATGCGCCTTGAGTACAGATCCATAACAATCGCTAAGTAGAGCCAGCCTTCCTTCGTCCAGATATAGCTCATATCGACCGCCCAGCTTGTGTTCGGTCGATCTATTGAGAACGCACGGGCGAGATGGTTATGGACGACACGGCGGCGACCGACATCGAAGCCTGCCTCACGAAGCTCATGAACCATGCGAGGGCTGCCATAGGTCTCGTTGGACTGTGTAAAGGCGGCACGGATATATGCCAATAAGGTCGCATCCTGTCTTGCGCGACGGCTTATAGGGCGCTCCAGAGCAGCATAGTAGACACTTGGACTGACGCCCATGAGCTCACATGCACGCTCGACGGATAGCTTGGCCTTCTCCGCTGCAATGAATCGAAACCTCATCGCCTTGTCTCCGCAGCGAAGAAGGCGGTTGCTTTTTTAACAGGTCGCGCTCCTGTCCCAAAATCTCATTCTCGCGTCTGAGCTGGATGAGTTCCTTTTGTGGATCATCGTGAGGCACCGCCGGTTCGCGATCCGCGTCGACCGCTCGCCACTTAGAAAGGGTGGATATGCCAACCCCTAAATCCTCAGCAATCTGACGGACCGTTCGGCCGCTCTCGCGGCTCAACCGAACGGCTTCACGCCGAAACTCCTTTGTGAACTTCTGTCTCTGACCTGTCATGGGTGTCTCCTAAATTACAGGAAACACTCTCCACTTTAGTGAAGCAACTCCAGCCCGACAAACGGACAAGGTTCAATACAGGATTGCAGCTAGAAAGCGGTGCCAGCCAAACCCTCATTATTAACAACGAAGTCTGATTTTCTTGTCGTACAACAAGGCATAGCAATTCCAAGTCCGGTCGAGAAGGCAATGAATTAAACTCGATTCTGATCATTCTGAAATTACACAACGCGACGCCCTTAGGAGGTTTCGCACCAGCGATTTATAGATAGATTACGTTGCCGATTAAGGTCCGACCAAAATATTATTCATGTAACCGAGCTCCGGTGATCCCGCTAGAGGGCACTCTCCGAACCCCGGCCAAAAACATCGAATTCCCTGCAAGGCCCCGTCGTAACGTCGATTTTGGGTGTTTGGGAAAATGGAGCGGGCGATGGGATTCGAACCCACGACATTCAGCTTGGGAAGCTGACGCTCTACCCCTGAGCTACGCCCGCCGCGAAGGATCGCTTAGGTCGGTATCATGCGAGAGGCAAGCCAAGGATCGGTGGCATCGACAGAGCTCGCTTCGTCATCTAGTCTCTTGAGCAATAATTAGGGGAAATTGGATGGCACACTGTTTCAAGAAACTCGTCGCATCGGGACTACTCTGCACCGCTCTGGCCGCGCCTGCAGCCGCCCAAGTGAATTGCGATATGGGAGAGCCTGCGCCGAACATGCCGGAAGGCTTCTCCCAGTTCGACTTCATGATTGGGGACTTCGTCGTCATGGCCCGACGGATGACGGCGGATGGCTGGAGCCCTTCTATTCCACTTGCAAAGTGGAACGGGCGCTATGGCCTTAATGGCCAAGCCGTGATGGATTGGTGGCACAGCGGCGAAGATACCGGAATTAACATCCGTCTGTATGACCCAGAGTCAGATCTCTGGAAAACGGCTTGGACCCATACGGTCGATCTACAAACGAAAGAACTTCATCAAAAATTGGATCCCGAGACAGGCCGGATGAGTTTGTGGCAAGTCTATCCTGAAGGCGACACGCGGCAAATCTACTTCGAAACCTATGAAAATGGGGGTTGGGCCCGGATCGATAACCGCAAAGATGAAGAGACTGGAGAATGGCGCGGTAGCATCAAGCTCGAAGCCGTCCCGACGGCTTGCATTGCCGGACAGTCGCATATGATGCCAGAGCCCGAAGCCCCCGCCAAACCAGCTGAGTGAGCCCTTCTATTCGATAACTGGACGGCCTGCATCCACATCCTGTATGAAATCGATTAGCGCTGGAAAATAATTGTCCGTATCGTCCCATTGGGCAAAATGCCCGCCATTGGGCATTTCAACGTAACGCGCTTGCTGCATGCGCTTTGACATCATGCGTTTAAAGGCAGGCTCCATCGTGTCGTGACTGGCCGCCATAACAAGTGTAGGCACGGCGATCTCTTCCAATCGCTCCGTAATATCCCAATCAACCAGCAGGCCGGACGCACCCAGCTCGCTTGGTCCCTGCATTGGAATGTAAACCTCAGGATTAAGATGCGGAAAGGCTCTTACCACGGGCTCCGGCCATTGGTCGGCGGGCTTGCGCAGAATGTGATCCACATAATGATGCTCCATTAGCAGACCCATATAGTCAGGGTGCTCATAATCTTCCGCCGCTTCCAGCTCTTCCAGCCGGGCGAGGACCGCCGGGTCCATATCGGCCATCAGAACGTTGTGGGCGTAATCATTATAGGCTGGAATCGAGCTCACCATGTTCGACACGATCAGCCCTTTGAGCTTGTCCTGATGCGCCAGCGCATATTCCATGCCGAGAATGCCGCCCCAGCTCTGGCCATAGAGATAAAAATTATCGGCATTGAGCCCGAGCGCTTGACGCACTTGTTCGACCTCATCGACAAAGCGGTCGATGGTCAACAGACCGTCCATATTGGGTTGATCAGAAAAATAACTGCCAAGCTGATCGTAATAATAAAACTCGATCCCAGCGTCCGGAAGATGGTCAGAGAAATTTTCGAAGAATTCATGTGTACCGCCCGGTCCGCCATGAAGCAGCAGAACCTTCATCGTCGGGCTGTCGCCCACTTTCTTTGTGAAGACCTTAAATGTGCCTTTATCCGTCGTGATCGGAATCATCTGTCCCTCACCCACAACTGGCACTGGACGCGCCTCGACAACTGCCTGTGTTTCCGCAGGCGCGGTCGGCATTGTTGTTGCGCACGCCCCAATTACCAGCGTCGCTGTACTTAGAACAAAACTCGTCATCAAATTTCGCATAAAATTTCCCCCTCCACATCTTGTGGCACGACACAGCGTGATCTCCAATGACTTCAGCTCAAGTCGATTGGACAAAGTGTGCGGAGCGCGCGAAAAGAAGCCCAAGGGGAGAGTGTATTATGAGCGAGACATCAAACTTGCCGCTTCACGGCATCCGCGTCGTGGAGATGTCCACCATGATCACGGCGAGCTTTGCCGCCATGATTCTGGCTGAACAGGGTGCAGACGTCATAAAAATCGAGCCCCAAGGCATGGGTGATCCCATGCGCTTCATCGGCTCACAGAAGCCGGGGCTCTCTGCGCTGTTTCACAATTGCAATCGCGGCAAGCGATCCATTGCGCTGGATTTGAAAAATCGGGACGATCTCTCAGTCGCGCGTAAGCTCTGCGAACGCGCCGATGTGGTTATCTCAAATTACCGGCCCAGTGTCATGGCGCGGCTGGGGCTGTCTTACGACGCGTTGCAAGCGGTCAATCCGAAGCTCGTGTTCGCGCGCATTACCGGCTTCGGCCCCGACGGGCCGCAAGCCGCCCTCCCGGCCTATGATCATGTGATGCAGGCACAGCTCGGTATGACAACCGCGCAGGGCGAAGCGCAAGGCGGCGCACCGGTTCACATCCAACACGCGATTTGCGACAAAGCGACCGCGCTCATAGCGGCGCAGGCCGTGTCTTCCGCCCTGTTCGCCCGTGAACGACCCGGACCCAATCAGGGCCAAGGGTCTCGTATCGATTTGTCCATGATTGACGCGGGGATGCATTTCTTCTTCCCCGACGGGCTGATGCAACACACGCTGCTTGCGGATGACGCCATTCACCTTGATCCGCTGACGGCGACCTATGCGGTGATGGCGGCACAGGACGGCTACTTCGTCATCGCTGGGATAGGCGACGCTCAAGCCAAAGCGGTTTTCGACCTGATCGGTCAGCCACAGCTGTTTGACGATCCGCGCTTTGCCACACCACGGGCTAGGCTCATGAATATTGGCGCCATGGTCGCGGAAATGACGGCCCAACCCGTCAACAAACCGATTGCAGAGGTGCTCGCCTATATGGAGACGCATGATGTTCCGTGCTGCGAATGCTTGTCCCCGGAACAGGCCATGACTCACCCTCAAATCCAAGCCAACCGCACAGTCGCGACCGTTAATCACCCTTATCTCGGTGAAATTTGGTCGGTGCGTCCGGCCGCACGATTCAATAGTAAAGATGGTATCAGCCACGCACCGTCGCCGCAGTTAGACGAAGATGGTGCCGAAATTCGCAAAGAGTTGGAGTCATAATGAAACATATAGGTCTCACCATTCTCTCAGCCGCCTGCCTGGCCTTGTCGGCTAACACGGCCATTGCCCAAAACGCGGAAGACACAGCCGCGGAAAACACAGCCGTCGAAGCTCCAGTTCGAAGACCTGCCTGTGTAGGATCGCCTTATCGCGATTTTGATTTCTGGATCGGAACGTGGGAGGTCCGATCCCCGGATGGGACGCTCGCCGGGACCAACCGGATCACGCCAGAGGAAAGCGGATGCCTTCTGGTCGAACGTTGGACGAGCGCCAACGGCGGCACCGGCCAAAGCTATAATTTCGTCGACCGCGATACCGGAGACTGGCGACAAGTCTGGGTCTCCACGGGGGCAACGATCAATTATTCTGGCGGGCTGGATGCGGACGGTGCCATGAAACTGGAAGGCCGGATCGGTTATCTGCCGGGGTCAGACAAAAACGGCGAATTTCGCGGCAAATGGACCTTGCGCGAAGACGGCACAGTCGAGCAGGTTTTCCACCAATATTCGGAAGACACCGAAGAATGGAAACCCTGGTTCACAGGCATCTACACAAAGATAGATGAGGCCGAATAGACACCACTATCAACCCAATCGTGGGGCTAGAGCCCCGCGATAACGTGATAGAGATAGGGTCGGTTTGCGTGAGGCCGTAACGGAATATCTTGATGCAGGCTTGTATAGAGCCTAAGGCATAGGTCTCTCAAATGGAGACTTCATGTCCCGGTAAAGTGGGGAGGCAAAAGTCCTCCCGATGCAAAATCAACGATTGAGATATACTGCCAAGACCTTTGGCGGGCCTGTTGATTTGCAATTTCGAACGACACTGATCCTATATGTCCGAGTTTTGCTCGTGACGAAGACATGAAAGTTGACCCGCTATGACACGGGACTATTCCAAATTCCTTCCGCGTGACATGAGACGCGGACATTCAGACCAAAACGATCCACCCCTCAAACGGCTTGGGTGGCAATCCTATTTCGCGCAACAGAGCAGCGTTGACGAGTTGGCTGACACGCCGCCTGTCCGCATTGTCGAAGCCCACCGCAATGCACTGCATGTTATCGGCGATGATATTGATGAACTGATCCCACCGCTATCCGATGCCACGGTTGGCGATTGGGTCCTGCTTAATCGCGAGCAACCCCAGACGAGCCGCGTTCTCGAGCGGAAGAGCATTATCCAACGCCGCGCGCCCGGATCGGATCGACAGATCCAACTGATTGCGGCGAATATCGACACGGCCTTTATCGTCTCGTCCTTCAACCAAGATTTCAATGTGGCTCGGCTCGAACGCTACATCGCCTTGGCGTTTGACGCGGATATTACCCCCGTCATCGTTTTAACGAAGGCCGACCTGACCGACACGCCACAAGATTATCTGGATCAGGCCCGCGCAATCTCAGACCTCATATCCGTTGTCGCCCTAGATGCGCGCGGCGATGAGCCAAGAGAGAAGCTGGCAGAGTGGTGCAAACCCGGCCAGACCGTCGCGTTTTTGGGCTCATCCGGAGTTGGCAAGTCGACCTTGACCAACGCTTTGATCGGCAATCAGTTGATTGAGACGCAAGCCATCCGCGAGGACGATGCCAAAGGTCGTCACACGACGTCCACACGACAATTACACTCTGTGCCAAGCGGGTGCCTCGTCTTGGACACGCCGGGCATGCGGGAGCTACAACTCACGGATGCCACGTCTGGGATCGGGGATCTGTTCTCAGATATTCGCGATTTTGCCAACCAATGCCGGTTCAGAGATTGTCAGCATGAAACAGAGCCCGGCTGCGCGGTACTGAGTGCGTTAGAGCGCGGCGACATCGACTCGGCGCGGCTGAAACGATGGCGCAAGCTTCTCGCCGAAGAAGCATTCAACTCTGCCAACCTCGCCCAGCGTCGGAAAAAGGACAAAGAATTCGGCAAAATGATCCGCCTCAACAAGACGAAAAAGCCTGGTAAAAGTTAGGCTGCCAGCGCTTCAGACTTAAGTCGCGGGCCGGCGTGACTAGGCCGCCAGGCCCGCGACTATTTTATCTGGGGCACACGTGTGCCCCAGATTATTATGCGACGTCCGCGAATTGGTTCATCGTATTATGCTCACCGCCCGCTTTCAGCGCGCGGTCACCGCCGGTCATCACCTTGAAGCTGTCGCCAATGTCGGAGCCGACTTCGTGTTGGTGACGCACAGCGGAGACACCGCCGCGAATTTCCTCACGCTGAACGTTTTTGACATAGGCCAGCATTTTTTCGTCGCCGTAATAGCCTTCGCTCAGACGATCCATACCAAGCGCGTCCATATGGAAGGTCGGCAGAGTGATGAGGTTGTGGAACACACCCGCTTCACGCGCAATATCCGTCTGGAACGCCTGCAAGCGACGGTCCGCTTCGATACCGAGTGCGTCTTCATCAAACGCTGCAGACATGAGACGAGCTTCGTCATAATCGCCCGCTTGGATGCGGCCCTCATTGATCCAATCTTCGCGCACCTGTTTGCGCAGATTGAGGGTCCAGTTGAAGGATGGCGAATTATTGTAGGTCAGCTTCGCCTGTGGAGCCGCCTCGCGGATACGGTTCACCATACCCGCAATTTGGCCCACATTCGGGGTCGCCGTTTCGATCCAGAGTAGATCTGCGCCGCCATCGTTCAACGCCGCGATACAGTCTTCGACCACGCGCTCTTCACCCGTGTCGGGTTTGAACTTGTAGAGACCGTTGGGCAGTCGTGTTGGTTTAACAAGCTGACCGTTCAACCGGATCGCCACATCGCCATCGTCCAGATCGGACAGGTCTTCGACGGGTGTCGCCTCAAGCCACTTGGTATATTCTGAAGCCAGATCGCCCGCTTCACGGGACACAGGGATTTTCTGCGTCAGGCCCGCGCCGAGACTGTCGGTCCGCGCCACGATCACACCATCATCTACGCCAAGTTCTTCAAACGCCATACGCACAGCGCGCAGTTTTTCGATGAAATCTTCACGCGGGACCGTGACCTTGCCGTCTTGGTGACCGCATTGTTTCGCGTCAGACACTTGGTTTTCGATCTGGATGCAGCATGCGCCAGCCTTGATTAGCTCTTTGGCCAGAAGATAGGTCGCATGGACATTGCCGAAGCCCGCATCGATGTCGGCGATGATCGGCCGGACATAGCTTTCAAACCCGTCAATCTTCGATATGACGGCTTGGCGGCTCACCTCGTCCTCGGCGGCTTTCAGTTCGCCGAACAAATCATTCAAATCGACTTCATCGGCTTGGCGCAGTGACGTATAAATCTCGTTGATAAGATCCGTCACGGCAGTTTTTTCGTGCATCGACTGATCTGGCAGGTGGCCGAAACTATTGCGCAGTCCCGCAACCATCCATCCGGACAGATAAACATAGGCGCGATCAAGTGTGCCTTTTTGGCGTTTAATGGCGCGCATCATTTGCATGGCGTGGAAGCCGGACCAGCAGCCGAGCGACTGAGTGAATTGGCTCGTATCCGCATCGTAGCGCGCCATGTCGGCGCGCATAACTTTCGCCATCGCCTTGGCGATGTCCAGATGGGTCTCGTAGGTGTTCTGAACCTTCAACTGGGCAATATCTTCGATATTAATGCCGCCGGGAACACCATTGGGATAGCGGGATTGGATTGCGTTGAGCGTTTGCGTGTAGGTCATTTAAGCCTCCAAAATTTTGTATGCGGGGAGTGTTAGGAATTCGGGTAAATCGGCGGATGTCGCCGTCTGAGTGAACAGGCGCGCGGCTTCTGGGAAACGGCCTTCGATAAAGGCATCACGACCGAGCTCCGTCTGAAGTGCTTCAAACACCTCGTCATAGATGCGTCCGTAAAGCGTACTGCTCATGCGCTCGGATGACCCGTCCGCTAGCTGCACATCGGCGCCGTGACGCAGCCATTGCCAGACTTGTGCCCGGCTGATTTCAGCCGTCGCCGCGTCTTCCATCAATCCGTGGATTGGGACCGCGCCGCGACCAGAGAGCCAAGCCGCAATATAGCGAATACCGACTTCGATATTGGTACGCAGACCCGCTTCAGTGATCGTGCCGTCATGCGGCTCCAACATCGCCTCATCGCTGATGCGCGGAGCCTGACGCTTCGCCTTGATCTGGTGCTTGCCCGGCATGTGAGCGTCGAAGGTTTCTTTCGCCGCCGCAACCATCGCAGGGTGCGCGACCCAAGTGCCGTCATGACCGGCACGCACTTCGCGTTCCTTGTCAGCGCGGATTTTGGCAAAGGCCGCATCATTCGCTGCGTCATCATTTTTGACTGGGATCTGCGCCGCCATACCGCCCATGGCGTGAGCCCCACGACGGTGACAGGTTTCGATCAGGCGAAGGCTGTAAGCGCGAAGGAAATCGCGATCCATGCCGACCTGCGCCCGGTCAGGCAGCAGGAACTGTTTATGGTTCCGCAGCGTCTTAATGTAGGAGAAGATGTAATCCCAACGCCCGCAATTCAGCCCCGTAATGTGGCGACGTAGGACATAGAGAATTTCTTCCATCTGGAAGGCGGCAGGCAAGGTTTCGATCAGAACGGTCGCTTTGATCGTGCCGTTCTCAAGGCCAAGCGACGCTTGGGCGAAGTTGAAAACATCATTCCACAAACGCGCTTCCTGATAGGACTCTAACTTCGGCAAGTAGAAGAACGGACCCCGTCCATCCGCCGCCAATGCCACGCCATTATGGAACAGGTGCAGACCTAAATCGAATAGAGAGGCCGACATGGGCAGACCGTCAACCGTGACGTTTTTCTCTTCCAAATGCCAACCACGCGGGCGGACCAATAATGTCGCCGGATCATCGCCCACAGCGTAGGATTTCTTATCCGTCTTCAACGTCAACTGACCGTTTGTGTAATCGATCATATTGGCTTGACCTTCGATCATATTGGCGAAGGTCGGTGAGGAGGCGTCTTCGAAATCGGCCATGAACTGTGTCGCGCCGCTATTAAACGCATTGATCATCATCTTGCGGCTAACGGGGCCTGTGATCTCGACGCGACGGTCCGTCAGCGCTTTGGGGGCCGGATCGACTTCCCAGGCGCTGTTGCGGATATGAGCCGTCTCAAGCGGGACGCCGGGCATCTCACCATCGTCGAAACGGTCTTGGCGAAGTTGGCGATCTGACAGGAGGATACGGCGCTGCGGGCCAAATCGGCGCTCAAGGTCTGCGAGAAACAAAAGCGCGTCCGGCGTTAGAACGCGGTCCAGATCGGCGACGGCCTCCCCTGATTTTGGACCAACAACTTTGGCCAACACGCGATGACGCGGGATCGGGGTGGTCTCAGGGGTAACGGGCGCATTCATGGCACTCTCCAACAAAATCGTGTGAGCGTCCGTTAGCGAGCTTTTTTGTATGAGTCTGTAAAATGCGGGTTGCTTTGTTGCGTTTGTAAAGTCAAAATCAGTAATATGGTGAACTCTGTAAATAAGCGTGGCGAAAAGATTCTGATTGGCCCGCGCCTCCGGCGACTCCGCACGAGCTTAGGCCTGACCCAGACACGCATGGCTGAGGATCTGGGCATCTCCGGGAGCTACCTCAATCTGATGGAACGCAACCAGCGCGCCGTCTCGGCCAAGGTATTGCTGCGCCTATCGGATACCTATGACATCAACCTCTCGGCGCTGACGTCGGGGACGGACCAGCAACTGGTCGGTGAATTGTTCGAAGCCTTGCGCGACCCGGCGCTAGGCCGCGACCGCGTGCCTAAATCCGAAGTCGAAGATGTGGTCGGCGCAAGCCCCGCGACCGCCCGCGCTCTCGTTAATCTGCATCAACGCTATACGGAACTGTCGCGACGGCTTGTGCGCGAGGAAGGCGCCGACGAAGCGGCAAGCGCTTTACAAGGCACCGTTCCGGCGACGGATCTTGTTCGCGATGTGTTGCAGCGCGCGCGCAATTATTTCGACCCGCTCGACCGGGCCGCTGAAGAGCTTCACGCGGAACTAGAATTGCGCCGGACGGAGCCTCTTACCGCGCTCATTGCTCGGATGAAGGACCGGCATAAAACCGTTGTCCGCATCCTCCCCATTGATGTGATGGTCGATATGCTGCGCTATTATGATCGCCATTCTGGACGATTGAACCTGTCAGAGCTCCTGCCTGCCAGTTCGCGCCGATTCCAAATCGCCTTTCAGATTGGGATGTTGGAGCAACGCAGCGTTATCGACACCATCGTCGAACGCGCCGACCTACCAACCATTGATGCTAAACGGTTGCTCCGCACGACGTTGGCTAACTATTTCGCGGCGGCTCTATTGATGCCTTACGGACCGTTTCTGAAAGCCGCCGAAGCCCTGCGCTACGATATTGACGCGCTCGCGCACCGGTTCGGTTCCTCCGCAGAGCAAGTCGCCCACCGCCTCACCACTCTGTCTCGACCCGAAGCGCGCGGCGTCCCGATGTTCTTCGTCCGGATCGACATTGCTGGAAATCTATCGAAGCGGTTTAGCCAAGGGCGATTTGTGTTCCCACGGTTTGGCGGGGTCTGCCCGCGTTGGGCCATCCATGAAGCCTTCGCCTCACTCGACAAACCGTTGGTTCAATCAGTGGAGATGCCGGACGGCGAGACATATCTAACGGTCGCACGCCGCGTGACCCGCTCTGGCGGGACGAGCTCCGCCCCCTCACAAAGCTTTGTCATCGGCCTCGGTTGCGACATGACCCACGCCAAGCGCCTCGTTTATTCAGACTGGCTATCCGGCAACCCGATGCCGATTGGGCCGAATTGCTATTTGTGTGAACGAGAAGCCTGCCCGCAGCGCGCCCATCCGCCGCTCGGCCGCGCCCTCGCCCATGACGAACGTGCGCGAGGTCTAAGCCAGTTCGCTTTTGCCCCAGACCACTAAGTAAACCCCTGTTGCAATAAGGGCCGTTAGATTGGCGAGCATAAAGGCCATGGTCACAAGATCGTGGCCGAAGGCGGGAATAAAATCTCTCGCAACAATGGCGGTTGCGACAAAGAGCGAAGCAAACAACCCCCATCCCGCCGTGATCTTCGGAAGCCCGCCTGCGAGTAGGAACAACCAGAAGAAGCCCGCATTAGACACTGACGACAGCACTAGGCTGAGATGGAAAGACGTATAGTCCGACGTCGCCTGCAAGCCCGCCAATAAAAGCCGCTGCTCAGCGCTCGCTAAGGATTGATAAGCAACCCCACCTGCCAGCTCCGCCACATTCATAGCGGCGACCGCGCCGACGAGGGACAATAGCGCCGCACCCAAACCAACCAGCAAGCTCCACCCCGCCATCATTGGGCCTTTGGTTTTCAAAAGACGGAACACCCCCACAAGAAAGAGCAGGTTCAATCCCAAGACGAGCAGGGAGAGATAGGCCCGGCCACGAAGGCGCGTTTCCGCTTCCAGCATCGCCTTTGCAGTGGCTTCAACGTCAGCCGACAGATTAATGTCGATGCCGGCATTAACGGTCAGCGCCCCAATGATACCGATGATGATGGTCGCCAGTAAAGCGTGACCCGTAATATTGGACGTATTCATGTCGATTCCCATGCAATGTGATTGCTGGGTCTCCCCCTAGACGCGCTAGAGAGGTGAAATCAAGAAATTTATCGTTTTTCGATAAATATAATGCAGATTAACCAGTCTTTAAAGCCGACCTGTCGCTTTCCAACGTCGAAACTGCATCATCACGCCGGTCACGAAGAGCAATATGGCGAGCGCAATCACGATCAAGAGCGCCGGTTCGCGGCGATACTGGATCACCCGCAAGCGCCAGTTGACGACGTGGACATTGTAATAGCGTTCTAGAAATATCTCGGTCCCGGTCCGCGGGTCATGAACATGACCTGCGACTTGGTCGATGGCGGCGCGGGACGTATTTTGGCCGAAGCGCTCACGGCTGGATCTATGCCGATCTTACTCTTCGCTTTCATCGTCGCGCTCATCGTTCGGGTCGCGCAAGGCTCCGCGAGCGTTGCAATGATTACGGCGGCGGGCTTGACCTCACACGTGGCGCAAGTCGCGGGAGTCAATGGGGCCAGACTTGCGCTGATTGTGATCGCAATCGCATCAGGCGCGTCCATGCTGAGCCATGTCAATGATAGCGGCTTCTGGCTCGTCAGCCGTTATCTCGGCCTGACAGAGTCGCAAACATTACGCAGCTGGACAATCTCGACAACGCTGATTGGGCTGACAGGCTTTAGCGTCTGCTGCGCCCTGTCACTCCTCGTCTAAGACTGACAGAATTTCGGCCATGATAGCTTCGACGGGTTGATCGACAGAGACCGTAATCGCGTCTTGCGGCGGATCGAGTGCCGCGAACTGGCTCGCCAGTAAGCTTGGGTCAAAGAAGTGCCCGGACCGCCCAGCCAGTCGTTTGGCGAGCAGGGTTTCAAGCCCCTCCAGCCAAACATATCGTGCCGGCTTTTTTAAGTCTGCACCCAGCCAATTCCGAACAGTGGTGTTCAGAGCCGAACAGGCAATGATCGAAAGCTGGCTTTCGTTCGCAGCGTGACAGAGTGCAGTAATCCAAACCTCGCGATCCCGATTTGTCAGCGCCTGCCCCGACGCCATTTTCGCGACATTTTCGGCCGGGTGGTAATCATCGCCTTCGATAAAAGGGCAATCTAGCTGCTTGGCCAGCATCCAACCGACCGTGGACTTACCGCAGCCTGAAACACCCATAATGATGATGAAGTCATCCTGCATAATCACCTCATAACTTGAACCGACCCCCGTGCCATGCCTTAAGACGCGTGGGGGACAGAGTATGACAACAAAACAAAACAGGCAGGCGTCCGTTTTTGTAACACTTGGTTTGGTCGGGATGATCCTGGTCTTCACCTTCAGCCTCTCTTTTGTGCGACCACCCTCGCCGGATCCCGACCATCCATTCGACACAGTCCGAGCCGCTGAGACCTTGTCGCGCATCCTCGGTGACGAGCGCCCTCATCCCATCGATACTGACGCCAATGATGCGGTGCGAGAGCGGCTGCTTACGGAAATCCGGGCACTGGGGTTTGATCCGATTGTGCGGGATGATTTCCACTGCACCGATCATTTTGGCGGCGTGTGCGGGCGAGTCCAAAATGTCATGTTCTGGGCCGTGCCGCCAACAGACACAGTGACCCAAGGCGTGGCTTTGATGAGCCATTATGATTCCGTGCCCGCCGGACCGGGTGCAGGCGATGACGGCGCTGGTGTGGCGGTCGGATTGGAAGTGGCGCGTCTCCTCAAGGATCGCGACCTGCCCCGGCCTGTGTTGATCCTGATTACGGACGGCGAAGAAGTCGGCCTGTTAGGCGCAGAGAGTTTTGTACAAACGGACCCGATGGCGGCCCGAATCGGATCGGTCGTCAATGTCGAAGCGCGCGGCGTCACCGGCCCTGTCTCTATGTTCCAGACCTCCCGCCCCAATAGTCGCGACATTCGCGCGATCGCAAAGACCGGACGCACAGCTTTGGCGAACACGTTGAGCTCGGACATTTACGACGCCATGCCCAACGATACGGATCTATCGCGCTTTCTGGATGATGATGCGCCGCGCACGGTCGATGCGACCAACTTTGCCTTCATTCTGGGCGACAGTTTCTACCACACGCCGGGCGACAATCTTGCCAATCTCGATCGGGGTTCGCTCTTCCATTCTGGCATTAATGCGCTGGCGGCGGTCGAAGGCTTTGCTCAGCAGAGCGATGTTAAGTCGCCAGAAACCCGCCGCCTCTATTTCGATCTTCTCACGCGCGGCGTTGTCTCTGTTCCCTTTTGGGCGGGGATAGCCGCGATCCTTCTGGGCGGTATCCTGTCTCTCGCCGCACTCACAAAGACCAGCGCATGGCGCGGTTGGCGCGGCTGGGTTGTTCTGCCGCTCGCTCTCATCGCCGCCGGTCTGGCCTCTGTCGGCCTGTCGATGGGACTTGGATTAGTCCGTGAGGCTGGTGCCTTCGCGCCCGCGCATCCGTGGGCATTGCGCGGGGCGCAGGCTGGGGTTGCGGTGCTTATCAGCGCGCTGATTGCCCTCACGCTTCAAGATCGCCGCGACACAGACAAGAGTGCTAATCCGGGTCCAGCCCTGAAAAGCTGGGTTTGGCTAGCCGTATTGGGAGCTGTGGGCTTGGTTCTGTTCTCTGGCTCTATTGTAATTTTTGTACCCGCCTTAGCGGTGGCAGCACTCTCCGCGCTCGCCTGCTTGTTTGGGCGTAAAGGTTTAGCCATCAGATTTAGTGTCGCGGCTGCGGGTCTTTTCCTGATCACCAACTTGCCCTTGCCGGGTTTCGCGCTTGCTGCGCTCGGTGCTGACGCAGCACCCTTTGCGGCGCTGTGGGCGATACCCACGACTATCCTCATCGCCACAATCCCGACCCGGAAAATCTTCGATATACCGCTGATAAGTGCAGGCGCGCTGACGCTGATCTTGATGGCCGCAGCAGTCTTCGTCCCCACCTATAGCGCCGACGCACCGCGCGGCTTGTCGATCCAACATATTGAATTTGAAACGGGGAATTATGTACAGCTTTCAGGTCGCGCAATGCCGCCGCCCGCCATGACAGAGCAAGGCGCGTTCACCTACGCAGGCCCGACGGACGTCACCCTACCTGCTTATAACCGCTCTAGATGGACCCGGTCCGTTGCGACGCAGCCTGACATAGACGCGAGCGTGGTCGTTATTGACGACCAAACAGAGAATGATGTGCGGCGATTGAGCTTGAGAATTGATGCACCGACCGCCGATAGACTTCACCTCGCGCCTGCCTCCCATGAGGCCCTATGGACCGCGCTGTCGATCAATGGCGTTACGGTGACACCGAGCCGATGGGGTGTGCGCGTGGCCGGACGAAGTGTCCGGGAGGCTCAGATTGATATCGAGCTAGCCGCCAATATGCCGGTCGGGCAGATCGCGATCCTGCGCTACGGTATCGGGCCTGATCTGGCAGACCTTGCCGCATCGCGTCCCGACTGGGTTTTACCCCGTCAGGACGGCGATGTTCGGGTCAGGCTTCTCAATCTGGATTGAGCGCTCAGCCTTAGCGGCTTTGCAGCGCCGCTTCGATGTCTCGCCAGTCGATGATTTTAAGGTTCTGTTTCTTCTGCGGCTCAGAGACGGAGGTCTCGTCCATATCGTCCTGAACCACCATAAACCCTTTTGGGAAACGCGCGGTTGGCGTTGAGGTGACAGCAATGCCGTCCGTGGTCGACACCCCGTCCACGACCCCGTCAACCAGCGTAAACCGACCAGCGAAACTATGGTCGGGCAGATTGAAGGCGGCGTAGCTATTATTGCCTTGAGAAGAGACTAGCAGATAGCCGCCATACGCGCCGTCTTCGTAAACAGCGACCCCTTCAAGGTCAGCCTTCATGCCATACTCTTTGGCCGTTGCGATGACGATCTGGCCGTCTTTGCCAGACGGGGACGCCGGGTAGCGGTAAAGCCCGCCCCCTTCTTCGGCGATGTAGAGCGTGCCCGTACGGTCATCGAAGGCACAGCCTTCGGTCTTCGTCCCGGTCGAGAATGAACGAACTTTGCGCGCACTCAACGTGCCGTCATTTTCCGAAATCACATGCTGTTCATAGATCCCGGCCTTGGTCGTCAGACCGACATGATAGGTATCATTGACGGAACGACCGAGGCAAATGCCATAGGGCGAGAGTGTTCCAGTTGAAATCGTAGGCGTTTCCGGGCGCATGAAGCTGTCCGTTGCCGGATTATAGAGCAGCATCGCAATTTCGTTGGTTTCGTCATTACTGGCAACTATCAAGACATGCTCCCCGCCGCGATAGGAGAAGCCTTCGCGTAGATCGACATTGTTGAGCGTGCCGATCGGCATGAACTCGCGCAATTCGCCCTCAAGGCTATAAATATAGAGCCCGGCTTGCTTGTCCGTCGCGGCGATAAAGCCGTTACCGTCCGCGCCAATATAGATGGCCGGATCATCGGCACTGTCGCCAATGCTGGCCATGACAGGCGTTTCAAACGCGGCCGTCACGGGGACAGCCTCAAAGGCAGGATCGTGGGTCGTTGCACAAGCGCTGAGCAAGGAAGCGCTCGCGAGTAGAGCGACAAGAGATGTCTTACGGATCATGATCGGGTCCTAATAGGTAAAGCGGGCGCCGAAGACGACTGTCCGGCCAAATTCGTCATATTGTGAGAGGCGAGATTCGTCGCCGAAATAGTAATATTCCGGCGCGTCCGTCAGGTTCCGTCCTTCGAGATAAATCTGTAACTGACCGCTGACCCGGTATTTAGCGGACGCTTCAACGCGGAAGCGGTCATCCGTATACCGGTCAAGCTCGGCTTCTTGCAATTCGTCAAGGAAATCGCCGCGATAATTGCCTGATACACGCAGGTCCCACGGACCTTTGTCATAGGCGAGCGCGATGTTCCAGACGGCGCTAGACTGTTTCAGGAACGGGACATCGCGTCCGTCTGGCAAAGTCGCTTCGCTATCTGATAAGGTCAGGTTGGTTGAAAAGATGAAGCCGTCCAGCGCGTCCAACAGATCGCCGACATTCTGGATATAGTTGACTTCCACGCCGTAGATCTTGCTCGCACCAACATTGATGAAGGTGTTGACGTCGGTGATCCCAGCTAGCGTCGCTGCTGGCAGGAAGCTCAGATCAATGTCAGTCGGCAGGTCGGCAATATCGAACTCTGCCGGGAAGATGGCATTATCAATCGATTTGTAGAACGCACCAACCGAGAAGACGGATAGGTTGGTCGGGTAAAATTCCAAACCAATGTCGAAATTGTCTGCATCATAAGGCTGAAGGTTTGGATTGCCGAGTTCGATTTCGTCGCGGTCGTCATTCAGCAAAGCTGTCGGCGCCATGTCGCCAAAGGCGGGACGGACGACGGCGGCGTAATAGGCGGCGCGCCCGATCACACGATCATTGAAATCGTAACGCATGTTCACGGACGGCAATATATCCGTATAATCCTGAGAGACTTCACGCGGTGTTGCGGTCAGGGTTGCTTCGTCAAAAAGATTGCCGAGCAAATCAACATTGGTCTGCTCGACCCGGGCCCCTGCAACGACTGTCGCCTGCCCCAATTTGAACGTGCCCATGCCGTAACCCGCAAGGATACGCTCATCGATCCGGTAATCACCGACGCTGGATTCCAGCAATGTGTCATCGAGCACCAACTCGTCCTCGGTAAACGCGCCGCGCAGCGCGGTCGTCAAGTTCGCGTCCGGCCATTGGAACATCCGATTGCCCAGACGCCAGTCCGTGATTTCTGCATCTGTGCGGATAAAGTCGGCCAGATTAACGTCGTCGCGTTCGTAGAAAACGATATTTTGATCGCGCGTCTTCTTACGGTCGCGATATTTCATGCCCGCTTTCCAGACCACGGGCGTTTCGCCAATAACACTGTCACGCGTGACATTAAACTGCGCGCCATATTCCGTGTCTTTGTTGATCGTAAATTCCTGCTCGAACACGTCGAGCTCATAGTTGGACGGAGTCAGCAGGAAAGGTAGCGCTTGACCGGAGACAACCGGCTGCTGCGGGTCATCATAGGTCAGCGTGATGGAGCCGATATTGCTGTCTCTCTGTTCCGGCGTAGACCGGAACTTGATGTCGTGATTGTCGGTGTCGTCCTCTTCTGCATAGGCGTAGGACGCTTGGTAATCGACCGTCCAACCACCGGCGAAAGTTTCGCCGCCAACCGAGTAGGTCTGGATGTTACGGATTTCCTTACGCAGCTTGCCTTCGGCATCAACTTCGCCGCGCCGGATCGTAGTGCTGTTTGGAGTGACGCCAATAATCTCTTCGTCAAATTCGCGGAACTCGAACTTATTGCGGACTTCGTCTTCGACATAACGGTTATAGAGCGTGCGTAAGTAAAGCTCGGTATTATCGCTCACACGCCAGTCAAAGTTGGCAACCAGACCGATCCGCTCTCTGGTCAGATCATACCAGCGCTGCTCATAATCATCAGCGACAAAGAAGTTGCCGTTAGCGTCGCGGTCCCATTCGCCGATTTCATTATTATGCGATTCAATTGCCAGATCCTGATAGGTGACCGACACCGCCGCGCCGAATGTGTCGGCCCAAGTATTGGAGTAAGTGACAGAGCCCTTGGGCGACACTTGGTCCGTGATCTCATTATAGGCGCCTTCAATTTTAGCGCGGAAAAACTGGTTCTTCCGGTCAAAGGCCGACAGAGTTTTAAGGTTGATGACGCCGCCAATACTGTCTGCATCGACATCCGGCGTCAGAGATTTCTGTACTTCGATTCCATCCAGCAGGTCAGACGGCACACCATCTAGCAGCACGCCGCGGCGGCCTTCCGGTGACGGGGTCCGCACACCGTTGATGGAAGACGAAATCAGGTCCGTATTGATGCCGCGGATCGAGACATATCGCCCTTCGCCCTGATCGGTTTCAACCGAGAGACCAACGGCGCGCGACAGGGATTCTGCCACGGTCGTGTCGGGGAAGTTCCCCAAGCCATCAGAGTCGATGACCGTAATGAGGGCGTCAGAGACGCGCTGTTGGTTGAGCGCGCTCGCCTGCGCGGCTTTTGTCCCGACAACGATGATATTATCTTCATAGGCAACGTCGTCGCCGAGGATGAAATCAAGATCCGCCCCGGCCTCTGGGATTACGATGGTCTGCGTGACTGAGGGCGCACCAATATACTCTACCGTGACCGTGTAAGTGCCGGGCTCAAGATTGATCAGTCGATACTGACCAAATCGATTGGTGGTGGTCGTCCGACCGGTCTCGTCGATACGGATAATGGCGCCCTCAAACGGGGCCTGGCCCGTGGCGTCAGTCACCTGACCTGTTAGCATATTGGCCGCGGCCAGATGTGGGAGTCCGGCGCAGAGAACTGCAACAGACGCAGAAACGAGCCAATTTGGCGCGAAAACGGATTTGCGAGACACGAGTCACCTCTTCGAAGATTTCGAAGCGCCCCTGCGACCGAGATGTTGCAAACAGATGACGGACAGATTGCAGTGCTGTGACGTTACGATGGAGAGTTTGTGACAGTCGCTGACGATGGCTCTTTAGAGCTGTGAATGCCTTCAACACGGCTTTTGCGTGTGGCGAGGGGGACAAACAAGTGAGGCTGAGATCACCCTTACCGCCCAAAATTCGCGATCCTGTTTTCGACATTTCCTTTCAGATTCTCATAGAAGGGCGATCAAGCAATTGTTCGGGCTTTATGGGTTGATTGACAAGCGTTACAAAACTCGTAGAAAAAATGATGCTCTCAACGCCAGACCGATCCCCTCTCTTCAGAACTCGGGTTTTTTACGGTCTAACGTCTGCGCTGCTCATGGCATTTTCATTCACTGCGCCAGCGTTTGCGGACAAGGCAAAACCAACGGGGTCCACGTTTACGATTGATCACTTGATGTCGCTAAAGACGGTCAATGATGTGAAGATGAGTCCAGACGGCCTGTGGGTCGCTTACGTCGTCCGGCGCATGGACGAAGAGGAAGACAAGTCTTTTTCCCAAATTTGGATAAGCTCCACCGACGGGAAAACGCGTATTCCCATGACGGCCAACTATAACAGTGCGTCCAGTCCACGCTGGAGGCCCAATGGAACAGATTTAGCTTTTTTGGGAGTCCGTGGCGACGATGAAGATGCGGAAACACAAGTCTGGCTGTTGGATCGACGTGGCGGTGAAGCGCGTCAGCATACGACGGTAAAACAAGGTGTCGACTCATTCGCCTATTCCCCGTCGGGCGATCAAATGGTTCTGGTCATTCAAGACGCCAAGCCAGAAGCCGAAGACGATGAGGACAAGACCGACGCCGAACCGTGGGTGATTGATCGCCTGCAATTCAAGAAAGACTATGTCGGTTACATCGACCGTCGACGCACGCATCTCTATCTATTCGATGGAGAGACGGACCCCGTTCAAATCACAAGCGGTGACTATGACCATGAGGACCCGGCTTGGAGTCCTGACGGACAGAAAATCGCCTTTGTATCTAAACGCGATGGCGATCCAGATTCGAACAGCAATAGCGACATTTGGACGGTTGCTGCAGATGCCACCGCGAAAGCCTTCCCACTCACGCAAATTACTCAGAATAAAGGCCCGGATACAGCGCCCGCTTGGTCGCCTGATGGCCAATCAATTGTTCATGTTACATCCACTGAGCCCGAGAAACTTTGGTATGATGTCGACCACCTCGCGATTGCCCCCGCGAGCGGTAGTGGCGGTGTCAAAATCATAGCAAAAGACTATGATCGTTTCGTCTACTCGCCCGCTTACGCGCCATCGGGCAAGTCCATTTATGCCTTGGCTGCCGATGAGGGCGACTCGCCCCTCATTGAAGTTGATGTAGAGACAGGCAGGCGGACTCGGCATAACCAACCCAACTCTGTGGTTAGTGGATTCGATCTTGGGAAGAACGGCGAGATTGCCTATCTTCTTTCCTCTCATCATCAACCGACCGATGTATATGTGCGAAAGGGCCGTGGCGACGTTCGTCTATCCGAACTTAACAAAGACTTGCTCGACGGCGTCAACCTCGCCCGCGTGGAGCGATTAAAGGTCAAAGGGTGGAAGAACCAGGACGTCGAAAGCTTCGTCTACTACCCTTCAGATTATACAGCCGGGAAGCCTTATCCGGTTATTTTCAATTTTCACGGCGGCCCCGTTGGCCAACATAGTTCAAGCTTTGATTCCTGGGGCCAGCTCTATGCCGCCAAGGGCTATATCGCCGTTCTACCGAACCCTCACGGATCATCAGGATATGGCGAAGACTTCTCCTATGCTTTGAACCAGCAATGGGGCGTTCCAGATTTTGCTGACATCGAAGCGATTACAGACCATTTGATCGACAATAAAATTGCGGATGAAAATCGTATTGGGATTGGTGGCTGGTCCTATGGCGGCATTTTGACGAACTATATGATCACGCAAACGACCCGTTACACGGCAGCCGTATCCGGTGCCAGTGAGGTCAATCATAGAGCCAATTACGGGCACGATATATATCAACTGGCTTGGGAAACCGAACTCGGTTTGCCTTGGGAGAACATCGACGCTTGGGAACGCATCAATCCGTTCAACAATGTCGGGAAAGTCACGACCCCGACCTTAGTCATTGGCGGGCATCTTGATTGGAATGTTCCCATACAAAACTCCGAGCAGCTTTATCAGGCTTTAAAACGAATTGGCACACCGACCCAGCTCGTCGTTTATCCGAATGAACATCACGGAATAAAGCGACCGAGCTTCGTGCGGGACCGCTATAACCGCTATCTGGATTGGTATGAGCAGTATCTCGAATAGAGACGGCTCTTTGTAATCGCACGACACATCGCCTTTCCTTTGATGGACAGGCGAAATCAAATGCTGCTCATCTCTATGGTTTGAATAAGACGAGCAGCCTCAAGCAAGAGATATTATGTTGTTTACGTCTGATGACTCTCAGAAATCTTTCGGATTAGCTCGCCTAGTCATTGTTCTAAACGTCATCGCCATCTGCTTTGTGCCTCAACTGGCGGCGGCACAAACATATCCCGCTGCCACTTATGCTGAGACCATTCCAACGCTGGAACAGGTCGTCGGGCATGATCATGGTGAGGCGATCTCCAGCGTCTCTGACATTTCTGATTATTTTCATGCCTTGGAAGACGCGGCCTCTGATCGCATGCAGGTGCGGAATTATGGCCAAACGTGGCAGGGCCGAGACCTCATCTACGCGGTTATTTCGTCTCCAGAAAACATGCAGAAACTCGACTCCATTCAACGCGATATGGGCACGCTGGCATCGGGTCAAAATTTGAACAAAGCTGATCAAGACCGCATCGTTGCAGATATACCCGCCGTTGTCTGGCTCTCTTACGGCGTGCATGGGGACGAGATAACGCCGCCCGATAGCGCGCTATTCGTGGCTTATCATTTGCTGGCCGCAGAGAATGACACGCTCGTTGACAAGATTTTGGATGATGTGATCGTCATTATCGACCCGAGCCAGAACCCAGATGGTCGAGCTCGTTTCGTTCACAGCTTTGAGTCCAGTCTGGGTCTTGAGCCTTTAGCCGACCGGAATACCGCTGAGCATGACCAGCCGTGGCCACGCGGACGTTACAATCATTATCTGTTCGATTTAAACCGCGACTGGTTCGCTCTCACTCAGCCTGAAACCAAAGGGAAAGTCAGCGCCGTTCTCGAATGGAACCCTGTTGTCTATGTGGATAGCCATGAAATGAGCGGCGATAGCACCTATTTCTTCCCGCCCCCTGCGCGCCCTCTCAACCCCCTGATTGTGCCAGAGCAGCGCGTAAAACAAAGCGAGATGGGGCTCAATCACGCCAAGTGGTTTGATAAGTTCGGCGTGCCGTATTTCACGCGGGAAGTGTATGATGCCTTCTATCCGGGTTATGGCGATATGTGGCCGACGCTCAACGGCGCAACCGCCATGACGCATGAGCAAGCCTCCCCGCGCGGCCTTCGGTTCGCCCGTCGTGACGGATCAGAGCTCACCTATGCTGAGGGCGTCCGAAACAATGTTTTGACGTCACTCTCCGCCTTGGAAGTTGTGGCGAGAAATAAATCCAAACATCTAACCGACTATGCTGACTACCGGAAAAGCGCCGTCAACAGCGCCCGGGACAGTCAAGATCGGTACGTTGTCCTTGATCTATCAAGTTGGAAGTTTGAAGCGGAGTCGCTGGCAAGCCGAATGGCTGCGCAAGGGATTGCGGTCCAACGAACGAGACCCGGCTCATCCCATTGTGGCCAAACTTATGAAAAGGGTGCGCTCATCGTTGACCTCGCTCAGCCAAGGGGTCGCTTAGCCCGCACGCTTCTCGCGCCTTCGACTGAGTTAGCCGCCGACTTCATCGAAGCCCAAGAAGATCGGCGTGCGCGCAACCTCAATCACGAACTTTATGACGTGACAGCTTGGTCCCTGCCGTTGATGGATAATGTGTCGTCGAAAATGTGCGCCAAGGTCGACCTGAGTGACGCTGTTCCAGTCACTAAGAATTGGGAAACCCAAGCGAACATCTCAGGGCAAGCCAGCTTTGGGTATGCAGTCCCTTGGACAGATGGCGGCCAAGCCCGATTGGTTATCGCGGCCCTTAAAGCCGGGCTGTCCGCAAAATCGACCGATAAGCCGTTTGAACAAGGCGGCACCAAATTTCCGTCCGGCACCGTCATTTTTCCGGCGTCTGGAAACTCAGCTGACTTCCGGCAAATCTTAGAAGGCCTCGCGCGGACCTATGGATCGATCCTGATTGGTATGCCCAATAGCTGGGTCGATAGTGGGCCCAATTTTGGCAGCCGCGCTTTCAAAGCCTTAGAGCTTCCCAAAATTGCGATGGTTTGGGGCGAAGGCACGCGGGCGACCTCAGCCGGCAATACGCGTTTCGTGCTTGAACGGCAGTTAGGGCTGCCCGTGGCCCCGATCAGACTGTCCAATTTAAAGAATGCTGAATTGGATCTATACGATGTCCTGATTGTGCCTGACATGCGCGGGGACTTGCCTTTAGAACATGTCCGGCGTTTTGCTGAGAGTGGCGGCGTCGTTGTTGGTCTGCAGGGGGCGATTAACGCCCTAGCGCAGGGAGACACCCCTCTACTAGCGACGCAGCGTGAATATGCTGCCCTCCCTGAGGATACCGAAAAGCCGAGCTCAGACGATGAGACAGAGGCTCGGGCTGAGGGCCTTATTCTTGAAACAAAAGACGACTATGAGCGCTACGTTGCCAATCACGCGGCATCCCCTGAGGACGTCCCTGGCGTTCTAGCAAAGGCGACTGCCAACATCGATCATTGGTTGGCCGCCGGGTACGAGACCGCCCATGTTCTTGTAATCGGCAATGACATTTATCGTCCGCTGAAACGCGAAGATGGTGAGAATGTTTTCTCATTTTCCAGCGCAGACGAATTGCTGTTGAGCGGATATCTCTGGGAAGAAAACCGCGTCCAACTGGCCCACAAGCCCTTTGTTATGATACAGACTGCTGGCGACGGGATGGTAATCGGGTTCACGCAAGACCCAACGACACGCGCCTATTTACATGGGCTCAATCTGTTGCTCGTGAATGCAGTTTTATTGGGCACGGCGCAGTCGTCTGGCTAAAACGACGCGCCGTACCTTTCGAAGATATTTCATGGCTCATGCCATATCGAATTCTATGATCAAAAAACAGATTTTGGGCTGTCTTCCTTCATCATCGACTGTCGAACCATGGGGATGTGCGGGCCGCCAAAGGACAGGAATTCGTCGTGGAAGGCCTTCCATTGACCTCTGTCGCCATCGGTCCAATCTTCCCGCAGCTTCCGGATCATTAATTTTCCAAGCGTGTAATTGAGATAGGCTGGATCATAAGTGCCGCGCGCAGATTGCTGGATAGCGGTCCCTTCAGCTTGGTAGCATTCATCCATAAAAAATTGCTTGGACTCTTCGACCGTCATGCCTTGAGCATGCAAACCGATCGCCGAGAGATACCGGCAATTCCGTAGCAAAGCATTGCTGATTTGTCCGACCCGTATTTCATCAGGCGTCAGTCCGTCCATTATGCCAGCATCCGGCAAACCCGCTTCGATCATCAATTCTTCGGTGTAATGCGCAAACCCTTCGGCAAACCCATATCCGACGAAGAGACGGCCCAATAAGGATTCAGATCGGTTGGCATGAAGAAAGTTCAGAAAATGGCCAGGCCAGATTTCATGAATGGAGATGGCCAGAAGATTAGCGTTCCCGGGTACAAACTCATCTTGGGTTTTTTGGTCCCATTCGGGATCCGGCGGAGAAATATAATAGACCGAGGGGAGACCCGTCTCAAACGGACCCGGTATATTGATATAGGCGGCATTTTGCCGATTATAGGGCGGGGATTCCTCCACCAAAGCCTCTTCAGTCCCAGGGATTGAGACCAAATCGGTCTGGATGAGGAACGCTTTTAGCGGCGGAAGTTGTCGGCGCGCTTCTGCGACAGGGCCATCAACAGGCTTACTCGCATTCATTTTGTCCATACAGGCCTGCATCGACGCCTCCGGCGCGTAAGTCGCGCAGACGTCTGCCAAGGCTTTCTGATTGCGGAGCAAGTCGGCTCGGCCAATGGCCTCCAATTCGTCGAGCAGAATATCGACGCCTTCCGTTTTTTTCAGCATACTGGCGAAACGGTCTGCGCCTAGGGCGAACCCGTCAACTGTGCCAGGCTCTGACTCCAACCAGGCAGAGAGATCCTTCAGGGCAGCCGCAGCCCGTCCGGCAGCGGCGTCATATTGTGTGTGCAAGGCTTCGTCTTCAACGGACGCAAAGGCCATTTTGGCGTCGCCCATATAGCTATCGGCAATCCCACTAAAACCGGCCGTTCCGAGTTTCACAAAGGTTGCTGGCAGAGGCAGTTTCAGGTTCGCCCTGATTTGTTCCGCAGCAGTTGGGACATTATTGAGATATTTGACAAAGGCATTCATCCGAGTTTCGGCGTCTGCATAAGGCCGCGCGATGAAGACGCTGGGATCGAGCTGGGAGATATAAAAGGCTGGGTTGGTATGTGGCTGATCGGCGTCTTCCAACCAAAACAGCTCACCCTCCATCACATTGATCAGATATTGGCGTTCAAATTTCTGCGCCTCTGAGAAGGTGCTGTCATCCAAGGCCATCGCATCGGCGATGGCCTGCTTACGAAACTCAATGCCGGCTTGCAGGCCTTCAGGGGAAAAGTCACCCAGCTGCCCATCTAATTCATGCCGCCCTTGGTAGATAGCAAAGGCCGGATTGAGAGGCAGGTAGTCTTCGACAAAATTGCTTGAATAGCTCTCCCAGACAACACTGGCGGTCTCAATCATCGCAGGAGAAGAGACTGTCTTCTCAACATCACTACAGCCTGATCCGATCACCAAGACAGCAATGGATGCTGCCAGCATAAATTTTCGCATTGTCATTCTTCTCTCCCCGTAGGGATCAATCGAGTATGCGGATGTAATAGAAAAGCAAGCCGCTATCCTAAGGGGTCAACGCCTGCACCGCCCATGACAACCTAAGCGCATGGGACAGGTCTGAAACTTGAAGACCTGTTTTGGGCTGAAAACGACCCTTTAGGCAGGCAAGTCAGCATCCCGTCGTAGGGTGAATTTTGGGAGTTCAAACGACTGGAGCGGGCGAAGAGATTCGAACCCTCGACCCTCACCTTGGCAAGGTGATGCTCTACCACTGAGCTACGCCCGCATCGCAGTCGTTGAAGCCGGGCGTATATGAAAGAGTGCGCCGCCATGCAACATCAAGATTTGAGATTCTGCAGCCCGGTGTTTAGGCCCGCTATATGAGCGAATTACATCCTAATGAACCCCAACTCTATGCTTTGCTGGATCGTCTGGGCATCGCTTACCAGACGGAGGAGCATCAGGCTGTGTTCACCGTTGAGGAAAGCCGGGACATAAAAGCAAGTCTGCCGGGCGGTCATTCCAAGAATCTCTTCCTAAAAGACAAGTCTGGTCAATTCGTTTTGATCAGCGCTCTGGCCGACACGCCGATCAAACTGAACCGACTGCACACGCATCTGGGAATGAAACGTCTGTCTTTCGGACGAGAGGAGGCGTTGTTTGATAATCTCGGTGTGCGACCTGGATCTGTGACCGTGTTTTCCGTGATGAATGATATAAACGCTCAAGTCAGACTGGTGCTTGACGCGGCCCTCTTCGAGCAAGAGTTTGTCTGGTTTCACCCTTTGCGCAATACGGCGAGCACGCGCGTCCGGGCTGATGACCTTATTGCCTTCGCCAAAGCAACGGAGCATGATCCGCTCATCCTCGATCTAGCGGGGCTAGCAGCAGGAGACTGACAATGGGACAGGCGCGGTTTGATACACATCTGGTTAAGACCGGAACAGCATTAGCGGGCCATTGTAATGCTGGCACAGAACGCGACGCGCTCAACACTCTCTATCACGCGGACTGCGTCAGTGTTGAGGCGTTGGACGGACCCAACGGGCGCGAAGCCCACGGTCTTGCGGCGATCCACGCCAAGCATGACTGGTGGGACGGTGCCTTTGAAGAACATGCCACCTCTGCTCAAGGTCCGTTCTTCCATGCGCCGGATCAGTTCAGCCTGATCTTCCAAATGGACGTGACTGAGAAGGAAAGCGGGCAACGTATGCAAATGTCCGAAGTGGGTCTCTACACGGTCGATGCGGACGGAAAAGTTATCCGAGAGCAGTTTTATTACGCCCCGATGGACGACTAACTTAGAGGCTGACCCTCACTTTTTCGCGACTCTGTCGGAACCCGCCTTGAACCTGCGCGAGCCTTCGCCCATCTAAGCTCTCATGACAGATCTCGTAAAAGACTCATCCGATCTCGCTTTCATGGCTGACGTTATTGAGGCGTCCAAGGAAACACCCGTGGTGGTGGATTTCTGGGCTCCCTGGTGCGGACCGTGCAAACAACTCATGCCCGCGCTGGAACGACAGGTGAAAGCCGTTGGTGGCAAGGTTAAGCTGGTCAAAATCAACATTGATGAAAATCCCGGCGTGGCGGGGCAACTCGGCGTACGCAGTATCCCGGCTGTCTTTGCGTTTAAGGACGGCGAACCCGTCGATGGCTTCATGGGCGCGCAACCCGAAAGCGAATTGTCCAAATTCATCGCGCGACTGTCCGGCGACGTGGATCCCAAAGATGAAGCGGAAACGCTGGTCCTGCGGGCTCGCGATAGCCTGACGGCGGGTGATCCGGGTGGGGCCGCTCAGGACTTCGCTCAGGCTTTGCAACTCGATCCGGAAAGTGGCTCCGCCTTAGCCGGGCTAGCGCGCGTCTATTTAGATATGGGCAACCGCGACATGGCGGCCGAAATGGTTCAGAATGCTACAGGCGCACTGTCAGAGCACCCAGAAGTGGCCTCGATCCGATCCGAACTCGCACTCGGCGAAGGCGCGCCCGAACCAGACGCGCCTGCCCAAGAGGATACGGAGCTCCGCGAGGCAGAAGCGTCCGTCGCGGCGGATGAAACCAATCTCGATGCGCGTCTGGTGTTTGCGAAGGCTCTCGCGGCGCGCGGCAGACGGGCCGAAGCGGTGGATCACCTCATCTATTCTATCGGTCGCAATCGAATGCATAATGACGAGGCGGCGCGGCATTTCCTGCTCACAATTTTTGAAGCAGAAGGGCCGGAAAGCGAGGTCGCTATTGACGGTCGCCGACGTCTCTCCTCGATCTTGTTTGCGTAAACAGATTTATGAGCGCGCATTATAAATCTCTAGCGCGGCGGACGACACCTGCGCGGATCCCGATTTTCCCGCTCGGCGGCGCCGTGCTGCTGCCCGTCTGTGACCTGCCGCTTAATATTTTCGAGCCGCGCTATCTCAACATGATCGATGATGCGCTCAAGGGCGACCGGTTGATCGGTATGGTGCAAACTACGGACGATGACTCCAACCCAGCGGGCATTGCCGAGGTTGGCGGGCTCGGCCGCATCATTCAATTCTCCGAGACTGACGACGGTCGCTATCTCGTCGTTCTCAAGGGACTTCGCCGGTTCCGTATTACGGGGCTGCCCAAAGTCGACACGCCCTACCGTCAGGCTGATGTGAGCTATGACCGTTTTGGTGAAGATCCTGATTTACACGCCGTTCGCCAAACATCGGAAGCTTTGTCTGAATCTGGACGATCAGACCGGGCGGCGCTAACGGTCGCAATGAAGGCGCTGGCGAAGGCCGTCGGGGTTGAGGTCGACTGGACAGCCTTGGCAGAAATTCCCTTGCCCATTCTTGTCAATCAGGCGGCGATGATCAGTCCATTCTCATCGCCCGACAAACAATCCCTGATCGAAGCTGAAACATCGGATGAGCGTCGCCGCCTCTTGATTGGACTGATGCACCTCTATGCGTCCGGCAGCGCGGGTGACAATCAGACACAACCGACACAATAGAGCCTATGACCGACACACAAACTCCGCCCATCCCAATCGACCCAAAAATGATAGGTGTTTTGGTCTGCCCAAAAACGCGTGGACCTTTGATCCACGACCATGAAACCAATGAGCTGATCAGTAAAAAAGCGGGTCTTGCCTATCCCATCCGGGACGGCGTTCCGATCCTTCTGATTGAACGCGCCCGCACTCTGTAACTGCTTTGTGACATTATCAGTGGGAACATTGCGGGGCAAACGCACGTTTGACCTGCATGACACATGCAAACCTAACACAGACGTTTAAGGCCCGCACTCAGGGTTTGAAGCTCCTCGCAGCCAGCACGATTACGCTCAGCACGGTCCTACTCGCTGTGCCTAACGCTCATGCTGAGATGCATTCTCCGCTCAAGCGCGCAGATGGCCCTGCCAAACTGGTCGCAGCCTTGATGGGGGAGCCAAAAGGCTCTGCTATAGCCGCTGAAATCGAAGAACGCGTGATGGAAGGCCGGATTAATGAAACGCTCGGCGATAAGGTTTCACCCGGCGCCAAAGCGGCCGCCCGCCAAGCCTATGCTCAAGGCGTTTTTGCCCCGCTCTGGACGCGCGAAGCCGCTGAGAAGCTGATGCTTGCAAACCCGACCTGTCAGGAAAATGGTTTCGACTCCGGTTTCACAGATGATGAACTTCGCGCCGCTATCGATGAACGATTTACAGGCGACGCGGGCGAACGCGCCTCCGGCGATCTTAAGCTCACAGCGACTTGGTTGGTTATAGCGTCACGGATGAGTGGCGGTCTGTCGGATGAGGGCGGCATGATCCGATCCACAGACGCACGTCCGACACGGTCCGATCTGGTGACAGCCTTACGAGATGCGGGTCAAAGCGATCCCATCAAAGTCATGGAACGGTTTTCGAGCCTGTCTCCACAATATGATATGCTCAAAGACGCCTTGAAACACTACCGCCAGCACGCCGCAAATGGCGGATGGATGAAGATTCGCGATAGCAAAGAGATGTTAGAACCCGGCATGGATGATCCACGAGTCCCAGCGCTTCGTGAACGGTTAAAAGCTGAAAACTATTTCAATCCCAGCCCAATGCGTTGGATGTATGCAAGCCTCAATCTCGACATGCTAGGAACTGCGCCAACCTATTATGGCGATGATTTAGTCGAACAAGTCAAAGCGTTTCAAGCCGCGCATGGATTAGAGCAGGACGGTGTGCTCGGCCCTGCAACACTGGCCGCACTTAATGAAAGCGTTGAGTCAAAAATTGATCGCATCCAGCGCTCTATGGATCACTGGCGCAAAAATGCTAATCTGGGTGAGCGCCACATCTGGGTCAACATCCCGTCCTATCGGGCCGAAGGCTGGAACAATGGTGTTCGTGAAATCACAATGGACACAATTGTCGGTAAGAAGCGCACACCAACACCCTCGTTTTCAGATGAAATCGAATATATTGTCGTGAACCCTAAATGGTTCTTGCCCATTGGTCTGTTCAAACGTCAAAAGTTACGCAAATTACGCGACGATCCGGGTTATGCCGCAAGTCACAACTATGAGGTTTACGATCGCGCGACCCGTACCAAGGTCAATCCGTATACGATCGATTGGACTGAGCCCGGCATCTCCAGCAAAATCCAAATGGTCCAGACGCCCGGGCCACATAATGCGCTGGGTCAGCTGAAGATCATCTTCCCGAATAAGCATTCTATCTATCTACACGACACGCCAGATCGTCATCTGTTCGAACGCGACGTACGCGCCCTGTCATCCGGCTGTATCCGCCTTCAAGATCCCGTCGCAATGGCAAATTGGCTGACGGATGGAGATGAGGGTGTCTCGACAGAGGTTTTTAATGCCACTTTGGAAAGCCGCGAACGCGAACGCTTCTATCTTGATCAGCATGTTCAGGTTCACCTGACCTATCTACCGGCTGTTGTCAGCCCGGAAGGACGCGTCGAATTCCCAACTGATATCTATCAGCAATTTAAGAAACCGACGCTGGCGAACGGAACCTATCCTGACAATATAGATCATGAAATGAATAATGATCTTTTTGTCGGAACATTTGACGAAAAGGGCGCAAGGACGGATACGCTACAATAATGACATTACCCCTTAAGTCGCTGTTCGCGGCGACACTCTTATGGCCTTTGTTTTCGGCCCTCCCTGCTAATGCGCAAACGGGCGATGTCGTTAAGACAAGTTTTTCAGGGGCGAGCCAGGCGGCCTACGCGCCGCGTTTCGATCAATGGTATGAAACCATCATGCCGGGTGACGGGCTGACGATTGACCTGCCTGCAGGCCATCAATTGGTCATCGACGGAACCTTATGGACGCCAGCTTGGCGTGCCCCAAAGACAGCCCAAACATTGCCTGCGGAACTTGTATCAGGTGGCAATATAGTCGCCAGAATCAATGTGTTTATTCTGGAGCCCCGTGCCAATATCGATGCAAAAGGTTGGCTAAATGGCTACCGTATCGGCACCTATCCCCGTAATCCGCCCAAAGGCTTTATCCGGTTGGACGGCCCTGAAGATCGCGAACACGCGCTTTCCCCACATTTCAAAGTCGGACAGTTTTTGTGCAAACAGCAGCCCGGTCACTGGCCGAAATATGTTCTGGTTAGTCAGAATAACGTGCGCCGCCTCGAAGCCCTGCTAACATCCCTAAACGATGACAAAACGACGGATGCAGACACATTTTTCGTGATGAGCGGCTTTCGCACACCCTTCTATAATTCGGCCATCGGATCTGCAAAATTCTCTCGCCATATGTATGGCGATGCGGCTGACATCTATGTCGATTACAAGCCACGAAACGGCAATATGGATGATTTGAACCGAGACGGGAAAGTTAATAAAGCCGACGCCAATTGGCTCTACGACTATGCGCAAAAGCTCTATAAGAGCCGCAAGGATCTGCCTAAAGGCGGGATCGGCGCTTACCGCGCCAATGCCGTTCATGGTCCTTTTGTTCACGTCGATGGGCGCGGCACGACAGCCCGCTGGGGTCGCTAGGCACCCCGCCGCTTGACGCTCTGGCTCACTATGACCACATCGTCCTTATGAGCGATGATTATCTAAACGAAAAATGGCGTAGCACGACCATTCTGTCTGTCCGCAAGAACGGCAAAGTTGTCGTCGTGGGCGATGGTCAAGTCAGTGCGGGTAACACCGTCATGAAGGCGAAAACTCGCAAGGTCCGCCGTGTCGGCGGCGGGAGTGTGTTGGCAGGGTTTGCGGGGGCGACGGCGGATGCCTTTGCGCTTCTCGAACGCTTAGAAACCAAGCTCGAACAATATCCGACCCAGCTTGCCCGCGCCTGTGTCGAACTGACCAAGGATTGGCGAACCGACAAATATCTCCGCAATTTGGAAGCCATGCTGATCGTCGCCGACGCGGATCAGACTTTCGTCCTGACGGGTAATGGTGATGTGGTCGAACCGGATGAAGGCATTGTCGCCATCGGCTCTGGCGGTAACTATGCCTACGCCGCCGCCCTCGCCATGACAGAATATGAAGAGGACGCCGAGACTTTGGCCCGCAAAGCCATGGGCATTGCCGACCGGATCTGTGTTTTCACCAATAATAATCTGACAGTCGAAACTATCGAATAGAAAAAGCCCGCCAAATTGGCGGGCTTTTATTTATTCTGAATTGGTTCGGGTCTCTAAGACGCGTATTTGACTGAACAGCCATAAGGTTGTGTGTCGGTGGTCACGACAGCGCGGCCTGCATCAAGATCGGCCAGAGCGGCGCGGACATAGTTTGTCGCCCCGTCAATGGTCGCGACGCTGGACGAGCTATTATCGTCAATCGCGCCTTGATAGACCAGCGTCTGGTCCTCATCGATAATGTACATATGCGGCGTGGTCTTTGCAGAGAAGGTGCGGCCCATTGTGCCCTCTTCGTCGAGGATTACGGCTGTCGGGGCGGCAGCATAACGCTCCACAGTCTCATTCGCGCCTGCGCCGTCCTTGTGCCCCTGCGTACCGGGTGCAGAGGAGATCACGGAGAGCCAAACAGTCTCTGTCTCAGATGCGGTTGCTTCGCGCTGCAGAGACTGCATATTGTTACTCTTATAATGCTTTTTGACGTAGGGGCAGCCTTCGTTCGTCCATTCAAGGATGACGCGCTGGCCTTCAAAGTCGGAAAGATTATGGGTCACGCCGTTACTATCGACGACGGCCATATCGGACACAGTCGATCCGGTTGCGATTTTGGCAAAAGCGGGCGCTGAAAAGGCCAGCACGGACGCCATAGCTATGGTGAAGGTTTTCATAGTCACTCTCCGTTTAAATTTCTCAAGTCCCCTTAAGCGTACTTAGTAACATATCGACGGTGAGAATTTGAGGAAGAACTTGCCCTCTCACGGAATTGTCAGACGCTGGAAAGTATAGATAAAGCGGCACACCAGCCCGGCCATAACTTTCGAGCTCACGCGCAATCACATCGTTCTTATTGGTCCAATCTGCGATCAGAAACGCCGTATTCGTCTCAGCGAAGGCCTGTTTCACGGCATTGGTTTTCAACACCAACCGTTCATTGACCTTACACGTCACACACCAATCCGCGGTGAAATCAACGAAGACCGGACGGCCCTCCGCGCGCAGTTCAGCGACCCGTTCCGGGCTCCACGCATCTGTTGTGAGGTCGACTGTGCCGGGCGCTGCTGCGGTTCGGGCGGCAAAGGGCAGAGCCAGTGCCAGAAGGAGTGTTGCAACGCCAACGATCCGCCAAACGCCCTTGCGCTGCAACAGCCACACGGCGAGCGCGAAGGCAAGCATGGCCAGCAGGATCAGCGCCATACCGTCAACACCCGCTTGATTACCCAGTACCCAAATTAGCCAGACAGACGCAGCGAACATTGGGAACGCCAACACTTCACGCAGGCGCACCATCCACGGACCCGGCTTGGGAAGTTTCGTTAGCAATCCCGGCGCATAGGCGAGCAGAATGAATGGTGCGGCGAACCCGGCGGCCAGAGCCGCGAAAACCAGCATCGTCACAAAGAGGGGCTGTGCGAGCGCATAACCAATCGCGCTCGCCATGAAAGGTGCGGTACACGGCGTCGCAACGAGGACAGCCAACGCACCTGTGAAGAATGATCCGGTGCGACCACCCCGGTCAGCTAATGTCGCGCCGGTGCCTTGATAGGACCCGCCTGAAACTTCAAACACGCCAATCAGATTCAGACCCACAGCAAAGAGAAGTAGCGCGAGCAGGCCAACCACGATTGGGTTTTGCAGTTGGAAGCCCCAGCCGAATGCCGCGCCCGTCGCTTTCACAACCAACAGCGCAATGACCAACACCGCGAAGGTCGCAAAGACCCCGACCGCATAGGCCCAAGCCTCGCGGCGCGCGACCGCGCGTTCGCTATGGGCTGACTTGGCGAGGCTCAGCGCTTTTAATGAGATGACGGGGAAGACGCAGGGCATCAAATTCAGAATGAGGCCGCCGAGAAACGCGCCAATAATCGCGCCGAGCAGTCCAATAGATGCGCCTGAAGGCCCTGAAACCCCTGGAAGGCTTCCTGTGACGGCACCGACCGCAAGGGCGGGGCCTGATACAACATTGACAATACGCCCGGTACGCTCGCCGTTCAGATCAAACGCCAGCACGCCCGCTTGTGAACCGGAAAACCCATCCTGCCAGCCAAAGCTCGCGCTCGTGTCGATTTGGATCCCGTCCGGGCCGACGGTCACTCTTTGAGGGTCGGAATGGACTAAGAGGGTCTTGTCATAAGGGAAAAAATAAGCGTCCGAAAAATCACCTCCCGCTATGCCAGAGGGAAGGTCTGCAAACTGGATCGATAATGCCGTCCCGTCCGCCTGCATGGCCGCACGAACCGCGATCTCGCGCGGGGCTTGATCAATGGCTTCGACAATAGCAGCCGCGTTTGCATCGTTCAGCTCGGCCGTCTCGGACACTTGCAAGACCAGCCGTAACGTGCCGTCTTCGGGAATACAGATATCGTAACAGACGAGGTAATAGACCTGCGCCTCAACTTCGAGGATCGAGCCGATCGCGGCGTCCTCAGCCACGGTGAACGTGACCGGGAAGAGCGGCGCACCCTCAAACCCGTAATTGATAATCGGCCCCGTCGGGATGGTGTCGGGCAGCGGCCAGACAATTTCATCCGCGCTCAGCGTGCTAGGCAGGGTCCAGGTAATCTGGACCGGTTCGCCACTATCGCCAGGATTACGCCAATAAGTGTGCCAATTCTCGTCCAGCTCCGTCTTCAGGGCGATCTGAAACGTCTGCCCCGGCGTGACGGTATAGTGAGAGGAGAGCAGCGACGCCTCGACCTTGCCCGTATCGACAGACAGCGAGGTGGTCGCAAAAGCGCTCGTCGTGGCGGTGAGCCAGAGAAGGAGAGATAGAAGAAGGGCGCGCATAGGCGAGCCTATAGGTTGATATCGTGAAGAAATCGACGTTTGACCCGCCACTCTGACGCAAAGGTGATTGCAGCCAAACCCTAATGCCTAAAGTGCCGCATCCCAGTGAACACCATAGCAAGCCCGGCTTCGTCGGCAGCGGCGATCACTTCGTCGTCGCGGATTGAGCCGCCCGGTTGGATGATGGCCGTCGCGCCTGCGGCGGCAGCGGCGAGCATGCCGTCGGCGAAGGGGAAGAAAGCGTCGGACGCACAGGCGCAGCCTTGGGTGCGGAGTTCATCCCAACCGACGGCCTCTTTTGCGTCTTCGGCCTTGCGGGCCGCAATGCGTGCTGAGTCCAAACGGCTCATCTGCCCTGCACCGATCCCGGCTGTGGAGCCTTCTTTCACATAGACGATGGCGTTGGATTTGACGTGTTTGGCGACACGCCACGCCATTTTGAGATCGGCCATTTCGGTCTCGCTCGGCGCGCGTTTGGTGACCACTTTGAGCGCATCGTCAGCGACATGACCATTATCGCGGTCCTGCACCAAAATGCCGCCCGCCACATTCCTGTAGGTCAGCGACGCGTCCGCTGGATTGGGCAGATCGCCCGCAATTAACAGGCGGAGGTTTTTCTTCTTGGCAAAGACCTTGATCGCAGCCTCTGTCGCGTCAGGCGCGATGACGACTTCGGTGAAGACTTTCACGATCTCTTTGGCGGTGTCTTCGTCCAATAGGCCGTTTAGCGCGACAATGCCGCCAAAGGCACTGACGGGATCGCAAGCGAGCGCATTTTTATAGGCTGAAATGAAATCATCTGCGACGGCGACGCCGCACGGATTCGCGTGTTTGATGATGGCTACAGCAGGTTTATTGCCCGTCCGCGCATCGCCAAATTCTGCGACCAGTTCATAGGCCGCGTCCGTATCGTTGATATTATTGTATGACAGCGCTTTGCCTTGGAGCTGGTCTGCGGTGGCCACGCCAGGACGGTTTGACCCGTCAGAATAGAAGGCCGCCGTCTGGTGTGGGTTTTCACCATAACGCAGGCTTTGGAGTAGTGAGCCGCCTTGAGCGCGATATTCCGGCGCCATATCGCCGCGAACACCGGCGAAATAATTGCTGATCGCCGCATCATAATGTGCGGTGCGAGCAAAAGATTTATGCGCCAAGCGCTGACGTAGCGTGCCCGACGTCTGGCCATCATGGTCGCGCATTTCTGCAATCACCGCGTCGACATCATCCGCATCGACGCACACCGCAACATGAGCGTGATTCTTGGCCCCGGCGCGGATCATAGCGGGACCGCCAATATCGATATTTTCGACACAGGTTTCATAATCGCCGCCAGCGGCCACGGCCTGTTCAAACGGGTAGAGATTGACGATCAAAAGATCGATCGGGCGGATGTTATGCTCGCTCATCGCGTCGACATGGCTGGATAGATCACGCTCACCGAGCAGCCCGCCATGCACCATCGGGTGCAGCGTCTTAACCCGGCCATCCATCATTTCTGGAAAGCCCGTCAGATCCGCCACATCACTCACCGCAATCCCGGCATCAGCAATGGCGCGGCGCGTGCCGCCTGTGCTGACCAATTCAACGCCGAGGTCGGACAAGGCTTTGGCTTGATCGATCAGACGTGATTTATCAGAGACAGAGATCAAGGCGCGCGCGACGGGGCGGCGGCGGTCTAGATCAAAGGGTTTCAGGTCAGGATTAGGGCTGGGCATGGACGGTCCGCCAAAGGGAAGAGGAATGGACGCGGGCGAGCTATCACGACCCGCAATCTCAAGCCAGACGATCCGGACGGTTTACTGTGAAGAAGGGGCTCTACTGTGAAGAAGGGCCTGATCGCGGGGATTTCAGTCCGGGAATGTTCGCTGGCGCAGGCAGATCGTGGATCGGCTGCAACCCATCCAGCGTATCTTTGGGCGCATAGCCTTTGAGCAGGCCCGTCAAAGCCTTCTTGATCTGCACCCGGTCCCGTCGATCAATCGCATCGAGCAAGACATCGACCCGCCGTAGGATCGACGTTGGATCAACCACAAGCGCATCAAACCGCGCCACGCCCGATACCGGGGTCGGCGACAACATCTCTTCACTATGGGTGAGACGTTCTGACAGTTTTTCGCCAGGTCTAAGGCCCGTGTAAAGGATCTCGATATCTTCTTCCGGAACCTTGCCCCGCAAGCGGATCAGATTGCGTGCCAGCTGCGCGATGTTCACGGGATCACCCATCTCCAACACATAAATATGGGCTGTTTCGGCTTCCTGCGCCGCATTGAGAGCGGCGGCCTGCAGCACGAGCGACGATGCTTCTTCAACCGTCATGAAATAGCGGTTCATGTCCGCATGGGTGACCGTGACGGGTCCGCCTGCGGCGATCTGTTCTTCAAACAGAGTGACGACTGAGCCGGTTGAGGCCAGCACATTCCCGAAGCGGACGGCGGAGGCATGCATGGTCGGCACCTGACTCTGACGCGCGAGTGTCAGCAATTCGACCACACGTTTGGAAGCGCCCATCACATTGGCCGGATCCACAGCCTTATCCGTCGAGATCAGAACGAAATGCTCAACCCCGTAAATTTCACACATATCGAGTGTCACATGTGTGCCCAAAACGTTGGTCCGCAGCGTTTCGACCGGATTACGTTCGCCTGACGGCACATGTTTCAATGCGGCTGCGTGCAGCACAATCTCGGGGCGCTCAGCCGCAAAGATTTCGTCCATACGCCCCGCGCTACATACATCGCCTAAATAGGTCCGCCACGGCGCGGAATGGGCATAAGGCTGTAGCGGCGCTAGATGGCGCTCCAAATTGAACAGGTTTAGTTCGCTGACATCAACCAGCGCAAGATGGCTGGGCGCGAGCCGGGCGATCTGCGTCGAAAGCTCTGAACCAATCGAGCCGCCTGCCCCGGTAATCAGGACCCGCTTGCCTGAAATGAGCTGCGATACGGGCGTCATGTCGAGCAGACGCGGGTCGCGCCCAATCAGATCAGCAGCTTCGAACCGGGTCAGGCCCTTATTCTGGCCGGGCGCTGATCGCGACAGCGGCGCATCCAATTCAGCCGCGACTTTGATTAAATGCTGCGTGAGTTGCCGATCTGGGTTGGGATCAAGCGAGAGAATATGCAGCGGACGATCCCGACGGGCCGCCAGCTTGCGATAGATAGGAGCCAGATCGTCCGGTTTACCGAGCACTGGCACCGACCGAATTGACCGCCCGGCATATTGCCCCGACGTTTCGATCAAACCCACCGGATTAAAGCCCTTGGCGCGGTCGCGACGCGAGCTGTCACGCAGATAATTATACAGGTTAGAGGCTTGCCCAACCAGAATAGCATCGTGCGAAAAGTGCGAGGGTGAGCGGTAAAGCGCGCGCACATCACCATTGCGGATCACCATCGCGATCAGACGCGACAGAATAATGCCGAGCGCAAATAAAAGCCCCGCAATGAACGGCGCTGAGCGTGGGAAATGTTCACCGCGTTCAAAACCCAAGAAGAGAACAAGCGGAACGATCAGCATGACAACGACAACGCCCGCCAGAAGGCGTCTGAAATCGGCCAAAGACGTGAACCGCCAAATCGCTCGATCCTGACGCATAAACGCCCAAACCAGAACGGCGACGATCGCCGCGACGATGGCTGAGCGATGATCAATATCGGCTTGAATGGGTCGGTTGATAGAATCATACCGCAAACGCACGGCCATCAACATGGCCAGCCACGCCATAGCGCCATCAAACAAGACGAGCGCGATGCTGATCAAGGCGCTGTTCAGAGGCGTGCGGACGTTCGATGTGTTGGACTTATTTCGGGTCACGTTGATCGACCCCTGAGACGACGTAGCGACCAGCGCACGCGATTATCGCGCCCCTGACCATCACCATCGCCCAAAGCATTGCCGGAAATGACGAGTTGCTGACAGCGGACGGGACGGGCCCCGCCAGCGAGATAAACGCTGGGCTCAACCGCCAACGGCCCGCCATCCGTGCGGAAACGCCAGCCAGAGCGACCATTCTGCACGAGTAACGCGCTGGACAGATCCTGAGCGAGGCTCACGCGAACATCGGGATGGAAGTGGAATCGAAGCGCGAAAGGAACAGGATCGCGAGAGAGCGGCGCGTCGCCCATCGGCACAAACAAACTGTCTTCACCGCGTATATCACCGCCACCCTCACCCACAAACAGTCGGCGTCGATGCACCAGACCATGCGCGTCTTTATAACCGTCATGCGAGCTTTCCAACCAAATACCACTACTTTGCTCCTTACGACGCGCGCGCACGACACCAGAATCCTCTGCAACCACTGCGCCAAGCGCGTCCGCCATAAAGCCGTCTTCGAGGATTTCGCCCGGCGAACGATCGGCCAGAGTTAGGGTTGAATGCGCCGCACTGGCCCGGACGGGTCGCCGCCAATCCGGCGCAGCGGCAGGATGCCATCCGCAATTCACCAGCAATCGGCCCTCAGACGTCGAGATTTCCATGGCGAGGGGTGCCAAGTGCGCATCAAGATCATAGGGACGCGGTGCGACGCTCTGCGTATCGATCAAGACCACGCTCTCCCCCGCATCGAGTCTGTGGTACCCCGTATGCGGACCATAGGCGAAGGGTTGAGGTTCGGACTCGCCTCCGTCGCGTCCCCGTAATAACGCCGAAACTCGGGCCGGATCACCTTCATGACCGCCGTGGAAAACCGCCATCGCGCCGTCCGTATGGCGCAACGTCGCCACCATCGGCACAAGGCGATCAATCGCGCGCCCTAGTGCCCGAGACCCTTCCAAACCCGCCGCCTGCAAGACCGCATCGGTTCCCAGTAGAATTTCGAGCGCGTCGAGCGTCGCCATCGGAGAGCGGCTAATATGGCCGCCATCCGCGAGGATTTGCCCCGCTATTTCTTCATCAAGTCCGTCAAGCGCGCGGGCCAAAACCGTCTCGGCCTTATCGCTCAAACGGGCGCCAAAAATGACCAAGGCCGCTTGGGCGCGCAGTGTTGGCAGGCCAGGACTGACCCGCGATAATGCGCGCCTCAGCGCCCGCATCTGTCCAGCATATCGCGCCGCCAATTGTCCGGTCGGATCTGGCAGGACGGACAAGACACGACCCCAGTTCAACCCTCTACGGGCGAGGCGATCCGGCGCAAAGATAAAGCTATTGCCCCCTGCAAATAGATCAGCCCATTGCGCCGCTAATTGTTCGGCCTTCGCCGCGCCGCCCTGAACCGCGAGAAGATCGAACAACCAGTCGAAATCATGAATCCATCCGGCGTAGCGCTCTGACGGCATAGACACAGAGAAGGGATGGCCGTGCGCGCCGACATCGACATTCTGGCCAGCAAAAGCCCAGCGTCCCGCCAATAATTCAGCCCCGGCTAACTTATTGCCATAGGGCATGGCTGTCGTGATCGGGTTCAGCTTTGGCGGCCGACCCCCTGATTTGCGCGCAGGCAAAAGCGACGCGGTAGTGCCGGCCATCGACCGAGCCATGCGTGCGCGAAGCGCATCTGATATAGTGACACGTCGGGCCAAGCCGGGCCGATCAGACCGCCGCGCGGATAGAATCACCGCGTAAGGCGGCAATGTTTTCGCTCAGAGAGCCCGATCCTTTAAAGACGGCGCTACCCGCGACCAGAGCACTCGCACCAGCGGCGATACAGAGCGGCGCCGTCCGAGGATTCACACCTCCATCCACTTCTAGAACAATATCACGGCCCGTTTGATCGATCATGTTGCGCAATGTCTCAATCTTACGCAACTGACTATCAATAAAGCTTTGTCCGCCAAAGCCGGGATTGACGCTCATCACCAGAACCAGATCAAGCAGATCAATGACCGGTTCAATCGTCGAGGCGGGTGTGCCGGGATTGAGCACCAGACCGGGTTTCGCACCGCGCGCGCGGATCGCTTGCAGACTCCGGTGAATATGAGGTCCGGCATCGGGATGAATTGAAAGAAAGTCCGCGCCCGCTTCAACGAACGCGTCGATAAACGGGTCCGCGGGCGCAATCATCAGGTGGACATCAAACGGTTTGCTCGAATGCGGACGCAACGCTTTCACAACCGCGGGGCCAATGGTGATGTTGGGGACATAGTGGCCATCCATGACGTCCACATGGATCATGTCGGCCCCAGCCGCGTCAACATCAGCCACCGCCTGTCCTAATGCTGCAAAGTCAGCTGACAAGATGGACGGGGAAATCAGGACTTCGCTCACGGGCAGCCTCGATGTCAGGGTGGTCTATGGCCGGTTATCCGGTCAGATTTGACGCGTTGGGCCGATATACTCGGTTCCGTCAGGCCCGTAGCAGTGCAAATACGGCTCCGCAACGCGCAGACACAAGAAAGCCCGGCCCGGAATTAACCGGACCGGGCTCGATGTGTCGTGTTTGACCCGCTTATTTGCGGATCGGCAGGTAATCGCTTGAGCTGTAAGTCGAACCCGAAGTTGCGTAACCGGTATAGGCGTCGGCGGTTGTCGTATCGCTATATGTCTCAGTTGTGGCATCACCAGAATAGATCGCAGTTGATCCAACGGTACAACATTCAGTCGTGAGAGCCGGAGCCACATATGTCGAAGAATAGGTCGACGTTGTCGGCGCTGTATAAGCTGTTGACGACGAGTAGCTGGAATAGCCGTGGCCGCTCTGCAGACATGTGCCATCAGGTTGAGCCGATGTACCAGCTGGGCATTCCGCCATGCCGCCTGAAGAATAGCTAGAGCCACCATAAGCTGAACCCGTGTAGGCCGTAGAACCCGTCGTGTAGCTGGTCGAACCGCTTGAATAGCCTGTATAGTGCGAACCACCGGTTTGCATGCAGGTTCCATCAGGTTGCGATGTTGTGCCAGCCGGACACGGAGCCACTTCAGTCGAATAAGATGGTGCCGCTGTATAACCTGTCTGGGCGTAACCAGAATGGCTCACGACGCCAACGCCGCAAGTCCCTGTATTGCAGGTGTGACTGCTTTCATAATCGTAGTGTGTCCCGGAATATACCGGAGCCGTACGAATGGCTGGTGCACTGACGGTCGCAATACCGCAATTTCCACCACAAGATTGAGCACTTTCATAATCATAGTGCGTTCCACCGTAACGCGCGCTGGTGGCGTGGCTATTGGCGCAGGCCGTCAAGCCTAGAGCCGCAACGCCAGCAGTTGCCATCAGGCCACCGCGGAATAACTGTTTCGTGCTCATTAGAGCCTCCCATTTTGACACATCGCTGAGCTGTTCGCTTCAAGTCTCATGCCAGTTCGGTGCGTTTGTGCCTCAAACTGGGTTAATACCCTCTTTAAATCCAATATTAAGGGATATTTCCGAGCCTTGTCTGCCCTTTCGAGGTCTACTTATTCGGTCCGTTTCAGAACCGCGATGAAAAATCCGTCTAGTCCCCGCCCATCCGGCGCATCAGGCGGCAGAATGCGAAGCATTCCATCGTCCAATCGTCCGTCCGGCAGGTCAAGACCCGGGATCTCTGTCAGCTTAACAAGGCCAAATTCAGGCATCGCCTTGCGAAACTTGTTCACCCGTGCTGCACCTTCTCTCTCCTGCAGCGAACACACGGCGTAGAGCAGCACCCCGCCAGGGGCGACGCATTTCGCCGCACGCTTGAGCAACGTGTCTTGGAGTCGGGTTAGAGGCGTAATATCGCGCTCACTGCGGTTATAGAGGACATCCGGGCGACGCCGGAACGTCCCCGTGGCTGAGCAAGGCGCATCCAGCAGAACCGCATCGAACAGAGCTTCAGGTTCATAATCATTGAGATCTGATGTAATAACCGTCGCCTTGGAACCAGTGCGTTCCAAATTCTGGGTCAGGCGCATGGTGCGGGCCTCTGAGACATCGATAGCTGTCACCTCCGCACCCATTGCGCAGAGTTGCATCGATTTCCCGCCGGGCGCGGCGCATAGATCTGCAACGCGTTTGCCTGACAACCCCTCACAAGCTTGTTCTAAAATACGCGCAGGCAGGGCCGCCGCCATGTCCTGAACCCACCAAGCCCCGTCCTTGAATCCTTCCAAGGCCGTGACATTTCCGATTGAGTCGAGCCTGACCGTGGTCTCGCCAATAATTTGACCGCCCAAAGTCTTCGCCCAAGCTTCCGGGTCTTTTTTGACCGAAATATCCAAGGGTGGGGACATGGATAACATCAGCGCCATGCGCCGAACCGTAGGTTTACCGTAAAGGCGCATCCATTCAGATCGTAACCAGCCGGGGATATTTTGCGTCGGCGGAACCTTCGCCGCTTCCGCTTTGCCGATTTCAGCCACCTTGCGCAGGACCGCATTGGCGAGTCCGGCGAAGGGCTCAGACTTAGAGTCGGCCTTGATGAGATTGACGGTATCGCCAACGGCGGCGTGAGGGGCGACATCCATAAAGACCATTTGCGCCGTTGCCGTCTGCAGATAGGCCTGAACCCGTCCGGGCGGCGGGCGCTGTACCAGCGGCGCGAGCACGGCATCGATCTGGCCGAGTCGGCGCAACGTTGTTGCCGCAATCGCCCGGGCAAAGCCCCGGTCCCGGGCATCCAAGCCTTCAAGGGCTAGATTTTTTGCCAGTGAGCCTTCGAGCCTGAAGCCGCGACCCAGCACATCGCCAACGGCCATGGCGGCGGCTTTACGGGCCGCCTGCGCATTCGTCATTTTTTCGCGCGTTGGACGCGGCCAAGCGCGGGCCGCCGGCTTGTCGCCATCTCTAGAGCCGGAAGGTCTACCGCCACCTTTAGACCCACCGCGGGCGTCGCCAGACTTGCCTTTATAGCCGCCGCCTTTGCTGCCGGGTTTACCTCCGGGCTTACCTTTAAACCCGCCGCCGCCTTTATAGGGGGCTTTGGATCCAGACCCTGTCTTTCGGGGGCCTTTATTCGAGTCGCGCTTTGGACGATCAGATCTGTTGGTTGGTTCAGCCATGGCCGCGCCATAGGACAGACATGCGCTGCGGTCCATCATCGACCCCACGACAGAACGCCACCGCACGCCATAATAGACCGCCTGTGACATATTTCCGCACAGCCTATGGTAAACAGCGCCCTAGCGCGGGATTCACGCGATTTTCAGCCTTCCACTGTAACGAAAAGGCACATCGGGCGACTGCGTCCGGTTTGACGTAACGGGTCGCCGATCCTACGTCGTGGGTATGTCAAAGACACACCCCGACGATCTGGAAAGTGCGGCTCCGGGCAAAGCTTTGCCGCCCGCCGCTATACGCGCCCTCAAAGAGGCCGCCGAGCGACGCCGCATCGAAGCTGAGCAAGAGCGTCCGACCGAACATCGTGGCCCGAGCGGCGAGGAGCCGACGCGATATGGGGATTGGGAACGGGGCGGCATCGCTTACGATTTCTAGACCCTCACCCGCGCCACCGCCCTTCGCTGCACAGTGAATGAACGCGGACTGGAAATATATCCGGACGCAGTGAAGTGGGAGTGGCATGATGGCCATCAAATTGGCTCTTCGGAGCATGGGCGCAATTGCGTTTTTAGGACTGGTCACTGGACCCGCTTTTGCGGGGGGGCCTGGACCTTACAATCCCGGACCCTACAATCCGGGGGCTGGGTTCGGGCAATGCTCTGGCATTGGAAATTGCGATTCAGGCGTCGCCTTTATGCCTTCACCGACCGGTCATTCAGGGCCAATGACGGTAGAAAATCGGACGCCTTATGATTTTCTCGACAGCGTTCATTTCCAGCGTTCGCCGCATGTGTCCATCACCCGCATTCACAGTCTGAGCACGAGCGTTGGTCTGTCCGATACACCCGCCGGATTTACCGGTGGCTGCCATCCGCAAAGCACTATCTATTGCCGCACCGGACATCAGACCGCCGCGCCTGCGCCGATTGTGCCGCGTCCTTATGCGCACAAACCTGTGGCGCACCGCCCGGTTGTTCAACATCCTGTCGCCGCGCCGCGTGTTGTTGCGATTGGCGGTGGCTATGATCCGTCTAAATTTACGCCGCGTGTTTATGGCGATCCCTATACGATCACGCCCGGTATTGCCTATTTGCCAACGTCAATCATTGTCCGTGATCCGCGTCAGGCACAAGCCGTGCTGGACACGGGTCAAGCTCGACCTAACCCGTGGACTCCGGGTGGAATTACGCCCGCCTATCTGGGTGTGCCCGTGCGTCCGCCTGTCCCAAATGTGCGTCCACCCTATATTCACCCGCGCCCACCCGTATTTGGCGGCCCGGTGATCTACCCGCGTCCACCTGTGGTTCATCCACGGCCCATGCCGCCGGTCACCTGTAACCGCCCCTTACCGGCCCCGCCTTACGTGCCTTTGCCGCACCCGACAGCAACGCCGCATTGTGGGTCTCCTCACGGATATAAAAGCCGCTACTAAAGCGACTTAAAAATCAACCAGAAGGCCGTGGTCCAGACCGGACTACGACCTTCTGTGATTCTGATTGGAGCCTGACCCTAGACCATTAATTGGCACACACCTTGCAGCGCCTGAGCCGAAAGCTTCGAGTGATTTGAAGCACTTAAGGTTAACGCGACAGCATGAGGGTCCGCCATGTCCAGAATCATCAAAGGGTCACTTGGACTCGCCGCTACAGTGCTGTTGGGAAGTGTGGCTCAGGCCGGAACACCCACGCATACAACCTGCGTCGTCCCACCCAAACCCTGTGTGAGTTGTGTGGGTCCGAAGACGGGCACCAGCACATTGCCGCCTCTGTCATCCTATTTTGATCATCAGGCCCATTGCGGAAAAGTCTATAAGCCTGCGCCGAAGGTCGTGCATCACGCCCCGGTCCCGTCATACAAACATCATGTCCCGACACACCGTCCTAAGCACCACCCCAAAAAACCGTGTGTGGTCGTGGTTCATAAGACGACCACTCAATGCAAAACAGTGATCATCAATAATGTTCACCGTCCGGTCGTGCATCCGCCGAAAGTGTACCCGCCTATCGTGCGGCCGCCCGTGGTTCATCCGCCGGTCGTGCATCCGCCCGTGATTTATCCGCCGCGTCCGCGATATGTTCGGGTCGTCCGCCCGATTGTCCCTGTACCCTATCCGGTACCCGTGCCCGTGCCCTACACGGTTTACGCACCGTGTCCGACCGCGCCCTGTCAGCCGGTTCGTCGCTATTCACGCTACGGCAATTAAGGTCTGGCGCTAGCTGCGCCGGAAATCGACGCCGTCAATCTCCACCATTATGGCGCGAGCGGCGGCGGCCGGATCATCGGCCTGTGTGATCGGTCGTCCGATCACCAAATGCGTCGCGCCAGATTTAAGCGCCGCTGACGGCGTAGCGATTCTCTTCTGATCGCCGGCCGCAGCGCCCGTCGGGCGAACGCCCGGTGTGACCACTAAGAAACTATCCGGCACGGCCGCGCGGATTGACGCAGCCTCAAGCGGCGATGCCACAACACCGTCCATCCCTGCCTCAATCGCCTGACGCACGCGGCGCATCACCAAATTTTCGGCATTGTCGTTATAACCAATGTCCTCGAGCGCCTTTTTGTCGAGCGACGTCAGGACCGTCACACCCAGAACTTTCAGGCTCGAACTGCCCTTCCCCCGAACAGCCGCCCGCATCACGTCAGGTCGGGCATGAACCGTCAGTAATTGCGCATCGAGACCCGCGACTGAGGCAGTCGCTTTTTCGACCGTCGCATCGATGTCGTGAAATTTGAAATCGAGAAAAACGTTTTTGCCCATGGCGCGCAGCTCGCGCCCCAATTCGACGCCGCCAATTGGTAAAAGCTGAAGCCCGATCTTATAGCTTGCGACACTCTCGCCGAGCCGCTCCACCATGGCACGCGCTTCATCGACACTCGGCAGATCGAGCGCAACAAAAACGCGTTCGTCAGTCATGGTCTGCGCCTTTGCCATCAGGCGTCACCCGTATTGCGATAGCCGCCCGACATTTTCGCCATGATCTTCTTCACGCGGCTTTGCGGCAGAAAACGACCCAGTCGGGCAATCGTGCGGTTGACCTTGCCCGGAATAAACACGTCTTCATTCGCCTCCAGCGCATCTGCGCCCAGCCGGGCGCAGTCTTCGGCGCTCATCTTCATATAGTCGGGCAGCTGATTAATGCCTTCGCGTGTGCCGTTTACGTCGTGGAATTCAGTAATCGTGAAACCGGGGCAAAGCGCGGACACATTCACGCCTGTGCCGTCCATTTCTATATTCAAGCTCTGGCTGAATTTGATCAGATAGGCCTTCACAGCGGCATAAAGCGTATGGCCGCGACTGCCCGGCATATGACCGGCAAGGCTGGCCACATTCATGACACGGCCAAAGCCGCGCTCAACCATGCCGGGGAGAAGCTTATGCGTCATCTCGCACGGCACATCGACCATCAGGCGGTTAAAGCGGGCATGGTCTTCCCAAGGACTATCGAGATAAAGACCCGTATGACCATAACCGGCATTATTGATGACGCCGTCGACAATCAGCCCTTTGCCAGCGATCTCAGCCAGCATGACGTCGACCGCACCGTCTTCCATCAAGTCCGCCGTGACGTGATCGACCGTCACGTCAAAGGCGGCTTCAATCTCTTTACCCAAGGCGATCAACCGATCAGTCCGGCGCGCCGTGACGATCAAATTCCATCCGCGACCGGCATATTCTTGTGCCAAAGCAGCCCCAATACCGGCGGACGCCCCCGTGATAAGCATTGTCCGCGCCGTTTTTTGATCGGTCATGCATGACCCCTTTGTCAGTTTTCTATCGCTCGCCCGCTTGCTAGACCCGCCCTCATGACAAGGCAAACTATTGGACGATCCGCGCTGCTTATGACGGCAGCTATCTGGCTCAGCGGCTGTAGCACGCTCGATTTCAAGGATGCCGAGCCTGAAAAATATATGGGTTTTGATTGCGAACAGCTCGCTCAGCTGTCTGAGAGCTATCGTGATACGCCTCAGGATATGCTTGACACGGACGATGTGAGTGAGCTTGAGCGCCGTAACGAACGCAACTCATCCATTGGGGTGCGCGGCAATGCTCGGCCCTATGAAATTGAGCAGGCACGCGATCAGCGCTCAATCACTCTAGCCCGCCGCCAGAAAGGTTGCCTCTAAATTGGACACTGTCGCGCTGACCCGGTTCGGCGTTTTTGTCGGCATTCTAATTCTCTTCATCGGTCTGGAATGGGTGTTCCCAGCCCGACAGCGCGTCCTGCCGCGACTGGCCCGCTGGCGCACCAATCTGAGCCTATCCGTTTTAGGAAGCGTCGTCGGCGCGATCATGGCCCCGGTTCTGGCCGTCAGTATCGCAGCCCTCGCCACATCAAAGGATTGGGGTCTGTTCAATCTCATTGGGCTCGACCCGTGGATTGAAGGGCTGATCGCTGTGATCCTGCTCGACCTCGCGGTCTGGGCGCAGCATGTCGCCTTTCATTATGTGCCGTGGCTGTGGCGGCTCCATGCCGTTCATCATACGGACCGCGATCTGGACGCGACGACGGGCGTGCGGTTTCACCCGGTCGAGATTGGCGTCAGCCTGCTTTGGAAAGCGCTGGTCATTCTCGTATTAGGTCCGTCCATTATCGCTGTGATCGTGTTCGAAGTGCTGCTGAACGGCACGGCGATTTTCACTCATAGCAACACGGCCTTGCCAGAACGCCTTGATCATCGTCTGAGACGGATCATCGTCACGCCGACCATGCACCGCATCCATCATTCAACTGACCGACCGGAGACCAATTCCAACTACGGTTTCAACCTGTCGATTTGGGATCACCTGTTCAGAACATATCGCGCCAAGGCCAAAGGGACGCTAACCCTCGGCCTATCAGAGCATCAAACCGAGGAGCCCGCAAAACTGCTGGCTTCGCTGACACTTCCCTTCCGGCGACCTAACCCCTAAACTGTTTCCATGCTCTGGATCATTCTCCTTCTTCTCGCCAGTCTTGCTGGTGGGGTCTTATTCCTGTTCAACCGGCTTGTCGGGCTTCGACAAATGGCCCGCAATGGCTGGTCGGATATTGATGTGCAGCTCAAGCGCCGGTCTGATCTGATCCCGCGTGTCGTGGAGACGGTGAAAGGCTATGCCGCCCATGAACGCACCCTGTTCAAAGACGTCATCAAGTCGCGTAATGCGGCCCTCCAAGCGGGCGATGATGTTAATGCACGCGGGACGGCTGAAGGGGCTGTTTCGCGCGGCACGACCAAGCTTTTCGCGCTCGCCGAAGCCTATCCCGACCTAAAATCGAACGAAAACTTTCTCGATCTCCAGAACGAGCTGTCAGACACAGAAGACAAAATCGAAATGGCGCGGCGCTTCTATAATGGTGCCGTGCGCGAGTTGAACACGGCGGTTGAGACGGTCCCGTCCAACCTGATCGCTGGGCCGTTCGGCTTTACCCAGCGCGACTATTTCGAAATCAGCGATGCCGATGCGTTGGCTCCAACGATTGAGTTCGACACATGAGACTATTTCTGGGTCTCTGTCTTTCCCTGATCTGGGCGGCCCTCTGCTTCGCTCAGGAACGGATCACCAATTATGATGTCGATATCCAAGTCGAGACCTCCGGCGATATCGTCGTCACGGAAACTATCGATGTGATCAGCGCAGGCGACCAGATCAAACGCGGTATTTTTCGTGAACTCCCGGCGCGTTCTACCTTCATGGGCGTGACGCAGGATTACAACTATGATCTTATCGACGTCACGCGCGACGGAGAGCCGGACGCGGTCACACGCTTGAGCCAAGGGAATGCGATCACTTGGCGGATCGGACGCGCGGACGTGTTTCTTGTTGATGGCCCGCATCAATATGTGATCCGTTATCGGGTCGGCGATGCTGTGTATCGCCATGATGATCGGGACGAACTCTATTGGGACGCGACGGGTACTTTTTGGGATTTCGCGATTGAGGCTGCGCGGGCCACGGTACGCTTTCCGTCTGGCGCGGACGTGACCGATACATCCGTCTATACGGGCGGACGCAATAGCCAAGCGAGCGATGCCACAATCGATGTTCGCGGCGACACGGTTACCTTCAAAACGCTGCAAGCCCTGCCTCGCAAGGCGGGGATGACGGTTTCAGCCTCCATCGCGCCCGGTATGATTGCGCCGATGAGTGCGACGCGCAAAGCCGAGATCAGCTGGATCCGCAACGGAGCCATCATCATGCTCAGCGGGGGCGGGCTGGCGCTATTGCTCTATTATTGGAGTATCTGGAACCGGATCGGTCGCGACCCGCAAAAACCGCCTGTTTTTGCCCGCTACAGCCCGCCCGAAGGCTACAGCCCCGCGGCTGTTCATTACATTCATCACAAGGGCCTGAAGGGCATGGACGCACTATCCGCAATGCTCATGCAGCTCGGCGGACAAGGTATTCTCGACATTAAAGCCGATAAAAAAATCACGACGATCTGGCAAAGGCAAAACCCGGTAGAGGGCGCTGATGCGCAGACTCTGATCAGTGAATTGATGAAGGGCCGTGGCGGCAAGCTCGTCCTCGACGGTGAAACGGATACGAAATTCTATAAAGCCGTCAGCACGTTCCACAAAACACTCGCGAAGCGCTACGGCGCGAAATACCATAAATATAATATCGGCTGGGCCGCGCTCGGTATCGTCGCCTCAGTCGTTCTGGCCGTTGTCGTGCTCGCCGCCCCTGTGGCCAAATCAAACATGGTCGTCTTGGGATTGTTTGCCGCGCTGGTTGTGATGAACGGCCTGTTTCTTTTTCTTTTACCCGCCCCGACCAAACGCGGCGCGGAGGTGAGCGCCGAGATAGACGGCTTTAAACTCTATCTCGAAACCGCCGAGGAAGACCGGATCAATATGGCCGACCCAATCTCAGGCCACGCGCCAGCCATGACGGTCGAGTTATATGAGCGGTTCCTGCCTTACGCGATGGCGCTCGGCGTCGAGAAACCGTGGACCAAACAGTTCGAGACCTCACTGCCGCGAGAAGCGGCTGAGTACCGCCCGTCCTACGCCACTGGTAATGCGTTCCGGTCTGGTAAAGGCCCCGTCGATTTCTCCAAGACCATGGCTAAAACCCTGACCGCAGGCGTCGCAGCGGCCGCGCCCGTCAGTCAATCTAGCGGCGGTGGGTTCAGTTCGGGGTCAGGCGGAGGAGGATTTTCCGGCGGCGGGGGCGGTGGAGGCGGCGGCGGGGGGTGGTAGTCCTCAGCCAATCTCTGCTCGCTTCAATCGCCAGCCCCAGAGACATAGCGTCAGGATCGCGACGTTGCCCGCGAAATCGAGCCACATGAGCGGCGTGAACATCTGGGCGACGAACAGGAAATAGTAATTGAAAGCGAAGAAGGGGATCGAGCCGACCAGTCCGAAAACGAGGAATGTTTTCGCTTTGAAATTTGATAGCAGAATGACGGTCCCACAGAGAACCGCCTGCGCGCCGAAACAGCCCATCAGCAATCGCGTCGTTGCGCTATTATGCTGAAACTCAGGCAACAGCACTAATCGCTCGACCATGCCGGGCATCAGCAAACACCACCCACCAAGACCCAGAAAAACCAGCGCGAGAAGCGTCTGAATTCGTTGTGCCGTCATGGTTTACCCTTACTTTTTTGGAGTCGGCGCCTGATGTTGAACCCTCTGCGGGAACGGGATTTCGATATTATTGGCTTTGAGCGTGCGCCAGATGATGAAGCCAACATCGGACGTAAATTTATTCGGGCCGTCATCAATGCCCTGACACCAAAACTCGACACACATATTGATTGAACTGTCACCGAAATTGCGGAATTCGACGCTGGGTTCGTCCGGGTCACCGAGCACGTCTGGATGAGCCAACACGGCATCCCGAACGATAGGCACGAGCGCGTCCAGATCCGTGTCATAGCTGACCCCGAAATCCACCTCATAGCGCTGCAGCGGGCTATCATGCGTCCAGTTCTCATAAGAGTTTTCGGTAAAGTCCGTATTGGGAACGATGATGTCTTTCCCGTCCGCCGTCGCCACTGTGGTGGAGCGCATATTAATCGATTTGATCCGGCCAAATACGGCGCCTTCCAGCATCACAAAGTCGCCAACCTTCACGGACCGGTCGAGCAGAATGATGAGGCCGGAGACAAAATTTGCCGCGATTGGCTGCAGGCCTAAACCCACCCCCAGAGACAGAGCTGAGAAGACAAGAACGAGGCCAGAGGTTGGGATGCCCGCCGTGTTGATGACCAGAAACGCGATCACAATAAACAGGATGATCTGGAACAGTTTGGCGAGAATTTCGCGCACACCGCTATCGAGGCTTTCCTGCGCGCGGATCGCGCTCTGCCCGCGCTTATTACCGACGCTACCAAGCCAGAAGAAGAGCGATCCAAACACGGCAAGCTTGGCCAGTGTCATGGCTGTGATGGGGTTGTCGCCCATCGGAATGACGGTTGTCGCATCAAGGAAGGTCGAGAATTCGTCCCAATAACCGAGCACAATAATCAGGGCGAGCGGCACCAGAATATAGACCGCCACTTTGCGGTAGAACGGATCGCTCAGAAAGACGCGGATGGCCCGATAAACCAGGAAGACCGTCGCAAGACTTTGCGCAATCTTGACGAGCCAATCTTCGCCAAACGCACTGACGCTTCGCAGAGCTGTGGCGAACAGGGCGAGAATAGCGACCAACAGGATGGCGCGGAGGAATTGGCCCGTCTGGAAAATGATGGACCGAGCCCGGAACAGATTGGCGTCAGGCGTCGGGGCGGCTCGCAACACTGGGATCAGGCGGCGTAGCAATCCAGCCAAAATGGGCGCGAGAATGATCGCGAGACCGATGGCGGCCAGCTGCGCCAGAAAGACCGGGCTTTGCAGCCAGAGCATGACCTGCTCGAGCCAGCCCTGCGCCCGCGCGTTCAATGCGTCGAAATCCATGAACTGCGTCCCTCACTCATTTCGCGCCCCTATGGCGTGGGTGAAGATCGGACGCAAGACAGCCAATTGTTTGACATATTATCGCCAAACGGCAGTGACATATATTCGAATAGACAATTATCCAGAGGATTTCATTACTTTGACCCGCTTTCTGATCATCATAGCCCTTTTAGGTTTTGCGGCGCCGTCCTTCGCGGGGGATATTACCCGTACAGAGCCGGGCGCTGATTTCGAATGGAAGAGTACGGAATGTATTCGGCCGTCTCGACCTTTCCTCACCAAAGGTGCCCCTCAGGCTCAAGAGAAGATGCAAGCCTACGCGCTGAAGGTCAGCTATTATATCGACTGCCTGAAACAAGAAGCGCAACGTGATTTCGACAAAGCACAGATGGACATGCAAATCGCGGTTCAGTCGAAGCTACAGAAGAAAGTCGACGCGCTTGAAGACGATGTCGAAGCTATGGCCCGAAGCCAGTAGTCAGACCCATTCGCCGATCCGACTATTTCGGTTTAACGTTCAACGGAAATTCCGCCCGGAAATCGCGCGCCGGGTCTGCCTCTGTCGCCGGACGGGCGAGCGCATAGAGGAGCCGGTCATTGTCGAGGCTCAGCGTCCAAACATTGGGCAATGACGCGGCCAGTCCGTTTTCTTGGAAGTTCGCTTTTGTGGCTGCATCGGCCGGAAAGTCCTGACGCGCGGCAGTGCCGCCCTCTCGCGCTACGCCACCATATTGCGTGACCGCAGACGGGCTGCCATCCGGCTCGACATGTTCATGGCGGAAGATCAGGTCGCTCTTCGTGCGGCTCAATACCCATGTGCGCGACGTATTCTCCCCCACAGCTAAAGGCAGGCGGATGGTATCTGACACGCAAGTCACAGGACCCACCACCAAATCTGACGCGCGCCAATCCGCATCGACCTCTTGTTCGCTGATGACACGACCCGACACAGTCTGACCGCAGAGCACCAGCATGTTTTCGAAAAACGCGTCGGAAGGCTTCGGAGATGTTGCCCCACAACCCGCCAAAATCGCGACAAGAGGTAAGCTTACGTGGATACGCCGCATTTTAAGTATCCACCTCAGCATCGAGCGCATTGGAGATGATGAAATCGCGGCGGGGTTCGACCACGTCGCCCATCAATTTGGTGAACAAATCATCGGACGCATCGGCCGCTTCAATCTTCACCTGCAGTAACGAGCGCGCGTTCGAATCGAGCGTGGTTTCCCAAAGTTGGTCCGGATTCATCTCGCCGAGACCCTTATAGCGCTGAATCTTGAAACCCTTTCGCCCGATGGCAAAAATGGTTTCGAGCAGCTGCGCGGGGCCGAAAATGGCGACCGCATCCGCATCGCCGCGGCGGAAATAAGCGGTCCCGTCAAAGGTTTCGCGCAAAGCGTCCGACATGCGGTGCAAGCGGCGTGCATCTGAGCTACCGCGGAATCCCGGGCGCAGCGCATAGCGTTCCGTAACGCCGCGCACTTCGCGGTCCACAACGAGCGCGCCGTCATCATCATAACGCGCCGACCAACCGTCTTCGCCTTCATCCGCAATGCGATCGAGCCGGGCCGCCGTCGCCGCCAGCAAGCTGTCATCCTCGTCCGGGGCCAGCACACCGCTGATCGCCAATTGCGAGATGACATTATCTGGGGCGCGATGTTTCAGTCGATCAATCAGGGACTGCGCCTGCAGCGCCTCTTTGGCGACACGTTTCAGATCTTCGCCCGTAATGACCGCGCCTGAGCCGAGCTCCAGCGTCGCGTCTTTTGAACCGGCCTCGATCAAGTAATCATCCAATTCGCTTTGGTCCTTAATGTATTGAACCGACTTGCCGCGCTCAACTTTGTAGAGCGGCGGTTGCGCGATGTAGAGATAGCCGCGCTCGATCAGCTCCGGCATTTGCCTATAGAAGAAGGTCAGCAGCAGCGTGCGAATATGTGCGCCGTCGACATCAGCATCGGTCATGATGACGATCTTATGGTAGCGTGCCTTGTCGGCGTTAAAATCCTCGCGCCCAATGCCCGTGCCAAGCGCCGTAATCATGGTGCCGATTTCTTGGCTGCCGAGCATCCGGTCAAACCGCGCCCGCTCCACATTCAGGATCTTACCTTTAAGCGGCAGGATGGCTTGGTTTTGGCGGTCACGCGCCTGTTTGGCGGATCCGCCCGCAGAGTCTCCCTCCACGATGAAGATTTCGGACAGCGCCGGATCGCGTTCCTGACAATCGGCGAGTTTGCCGGGCAGACTGGCAATATCGAGCGCCGATTTCCGCCGAGTTAGATCGCGCGCCTTACGCGCCGCTTCGCGGGCGGCGGCAGCTTCGACGATCTTGAGAACGATTTTCTTCGCATCCGTCGGATTTTCTTCAAACCAGTCGCTGAGCGCTTCGCCCATCGCGCTTTCGACCACGGGGCGGACCTCGGAACTGACCAGCTTGTCTTTGGTCTGGGAGGAGAATTTCGGATCTGGCACTTTGACGGATAAGACGCAGGTCAGGCCTTCACGCGCATCATCGCCGCTAATCGCGACTTTCTCTTTTTTGGCAATGCCAGAAGACGCCGCATATTTATTGATCGTCCGAGTCAGTGCGCCGCGAAAGCCCGCTATGTGCGTGCCGCCGTCGCGCTGGGGGATATTGTTCGTGAAGGCGCGGACATTCTCGTGATAGCTATCATTCCACCACAGCGCGGCCTCAACCGTAATGCCGTCGGCTTCCTTCATGACCACAATCGGGGCGTCGAGGACGGCGGCTTTATTGGCGTCCAGATGGCGCACAAAGGCTTCGATCCCGCCTTCATAGAAAAGCTGCGTGACGACGGGTTCTTCAGGGCGCTCATCGGTCAGCGTGATATTCACGCCGGAGTTTAGAAATGCCAATTCGCGCAAACGACGTTCCAGCGTGTCCCGGTCAAACTCCGTCATGGTGAACGTGTCTTCGGACGGCATGAAGCGGACTTCAGTCCCGGTCAGGACTTTGCTGGAGCCGTCGCGGCGTGTCTCTGTCGGTGCCTCACCGACAATCTTAAGCGGCGCGACCGCATCGCCATGGCTGAATTCCATTTCGTGGACTTTGCCGTCCCGCCAAACCCGAAGCCGGAGCCAAACTGACAGCGCGTTGACAACCGACACGCCCACACCGTGAAGACCGCCCGAGACTTTGTAGCTATTCTGGTCGAATTTTCCGCCCGCATGCAGCTGGGTCATAATAACTTCGGCGGCAGACACGCCTTCTTCGCCGTGGATCGCGACCGGGATGCCGCGGCCATTGTCGCGGACGGAGACGCTACCGTCTGCATGCAGCGTCACTTCAACCTTGTCAGCATGACCAGCGAGGCTTTCGTCGATCGAATTATCGACCACCTCATAGACCATATGATGCAAGCCGGAGCCGTCATCCGTGTCGCCAATATACATGCCCGGACGCTTACGGACGGCATCCAGCCCCTTCAGAACTTTGATACTATCAGCGCCATATTCTTCGGGTAAGACGGCGGGATCGGGGATCGGGTGCGCGGGGTCGGCCATAATGCTCGAATCATTCGTTTCGGATGCAAAATATATAGGTGGGGATAGGCAAAAATGCACGGAAATTACAGGGATTGAGACTGAGGACCAATCTCTGTCTGAGTGACCTACAACGCGCCCACCGTTCATAGGACCAGATTTGCAAAACCCCGCGCTCAAGCTGAACGCGGGGCTTCCTTTCCGCAATTGGGGTCACGGAAAGAACGGGGAAGCCCCGTCGGAATATTCAGCCACGACGCCCCGTGACCGAATGGATGAATGATTAGGGTCGCTCGCTAAGCGGTGCACGTGACAAAGCCTGTTAAATCAGGATTTGATTGGCAGGATTATACCGACCTATTTCGGTTTTGTTTCACGTGAAACATCGGCCTCGCCCGGGCGACCGTCCAGCGTCTTGATCCGCGCCAAACCGGGAAAGGCTTTGCCGACCAGCCCCGCTACAAAAATAGCGGCCAGTCCGCCCGCCGTCACGGTGAAGACCGCGCCCCAAATGGCCGCCATCAGCCCGGCCCTAAATTCGCCAAGCTCGTTAGACGCGCCGAGGAAAATTCCGTTCACGGCATTGACCCGGCCGCGCACTTCGTCCGGCGTCCAGAGCTGCAGAATAATCTCGCGAATATAGACGCTGACCATATCAAACGCGCCAACCAGCATCAAGGAAGCGATGGATAGCCACGCCAGGCGCGAAGCACCGAAGATCGCGGTCGACAGGCCAAACAGCGCGACTGTGGCCAGCAAGATGATCCCAGCATGATTGCGAACCGGGAACCGGGTGAGGAGCAATAACATAATCACGGCACCAATACCTGGTGACGCCCGCAGCAGTCCCAGCCCCTGCGGCCCGAGCTCTAGAATATCGCGCGCATAAATCGGCATCAGCGCGACAGCTCCGCCGAGCAGGACAGCAAACAGATCAAGGCTAATCGCGCCAAGCACGACTTTTTCGCGCCAGACATAGGAAAACCCACCGAGCAGAACGGAGATTGATGTGGGCTCGGTCTCGATGCGCTGTGGCGGTTTCGGGATCGAGAAGATCAGAAAACCTGCCCCGAGCAACAGAGCGATGGCCGATCCATAAGCCGTCGACGCCGAGACGCCGTAAAGCAAGCCGCCCGCGGCAGGTCCGGCAATATGCGCCAGCTGCCAGCTACCCGTATTCCAGCTCACCGCATTCGGGAAATCTTTACGCGGAACGAGGTTCACGGCCAAGCTGCTGGCGGCGGGCGTGTAGAAGGCGCGGCAAATTCCGAATATTGTCAGCGTTCCTAACACCCATACGGGGTCAAAATTACGCGTGATCGCCAAGATCAGGATCACAGCCGCACAGAGCATTTCCAGCCAAATAGCGCTGCCCATGATGAAGCGTCGACCAATCCGGTCTGAGGCCAGACCTGCTGGGATCACGAGGATGACAGCCGGCAGGAATTGCACCAGCCCGATTAGGCCCAGCAATAAGGCGTTGCCTGTTTCATCATAGATCTGCCAGCCAATCGCGGTGGACAAGATTTGCACGGCCGTGGCTGAAAAAAAACGCGCGCTAAAATAGCGCGCGTAGGAACTATGCCGGAAGGCGGCAAACTGGTCTTCCGGCTGGGAAATGGTCGAGGCCTATCTACAGCTTGCGGAACAAGAGAGTCATCCGGTTGGACTCGCCGATGGCTTCCATCTCAGCCTTCAATTCTGCATTGTCAGCCGATGTGCCGAGACGCGGCGGCAGACGCCAAACAATATCGTCCACAGTCGGATTATCGAGCGGGTTAGCATTTACATCGCTTTCACCGACAAACTCGAACCCAGCGGCTTCAAACGCCGCGACGACATCAGGCTTGCGCAAATAACCCGCACTGCCATCGGCCCAAGCCGCATCAGCATCATCTGCGGCGGCATGTTGAACCACACCAACGACACCACCTGATTTCAGGCTACCATGCACCTGCGTGATCGCGTCGCTCATATAATTTCCTGTCGCATCGAAGCGGGACATATTGTGCAAAGCCCGGATAAACAGAAAGGCATCAAGCGAGCCGTCTTGGGGCAATGTGCCGAACGTATAAGCGGCGATATCCGCCTGTGTATCCGTCCAGCCGCGCGCGTCCGCAATCCATGTGGCTGGCCAAGTCTTTTTTGATTCGATGAATTCTGGGGACGCGAAATCAAATTCACCCCACATTGGGATTGAATAATCAACACCGACTAAGCGGCCCTCATCACCGAGATAGGGCAGCAAGATTTTGGAATACCAACCGCCGCCTGGCAGCGCTTCGCCGACGGCCATGCCGGGCGCAATACCGAAAAATTCAAGTGTTTCCATTGGGTTACGGGCATCATAACGCGCCTTAGCCGCATCGTCCTGCGCATCGAGCGCCGCCTGCAACTTCGCTGCATCAAAGCTCATGACAGGCTCTGACATGACCTCTGGCGTGGTTTCAACGGGCGCATCGGTCATGACGGTGTCCGTTGCATTAACAGTGGCGTCAGAGGCCGGTTGGGAACAGGCCGCAAGGGTCGCGACAGAGGCCGCTAAGATAAGTGTACGCAATGTCATGGGAATCTCCTTCTAGGATTACCGGTAGGCTTTGGGGGATCGCATGTCGTGAAACTGTCCATATTTTCTGAACCGTTCGAGATAGTCTGGAACGATCGCTTCAATCGTATCCGGCGTGATCCCCAGCGCTTCAAAGCCCGGATGATCGCCAGAGGCGACATTATCGACTTTTAGATCTTCGACCTGATTGCGAGTCAGAAACGGCTCAACAAACGGCAAGACACCGATCATCTCTCCAGCAAAACCCATCGGGCCAGCGGCGAACCACGGCACAGGGATTAGAAAGCGGCGGCGGTCAATCGTACCCAAGACAAAGCGCATCAACTCAGCAAAACTGTAAGTCTGCGGCCCGGCCAATTCATAGGTCTCCCCCATGGTCCCGCGTTGAATAACAGCGGCCACAGCATCGGCGACGTCGCCGACAAAAACAGGCTGAAACCGGGTTTCGCCGCCGCCAATCAAAGGCAGAGCGGGTGATTTTAAGGCCAGAGAGGCGAAGCGTGTGAAGAAGCTATCGCCCTCACCAAAAATGATTGAGGGTCGCAAGATCGTCGCGCTCGGTACATGCGCACGAACCCGTGCTTCACCTTCAGCCTTCGTGCGCGAATAATCGGATTTCGCGTCTACATCCGCCCCTATGGCGGAGATATGCGCCAGATTTGTGATCCCCCGTGCCGCGCAGGCCTTGGCAATTGTGTCGGCCCCGTTGACATGCAGCGCATCGAAGGTTTGACGCCCGGATTCATGCAGCAAAGCAACCAAATTAACGCAGGCATCAGCGCCATCCAGCGCAGCCTCAACCGAGTTTGGAAAACGCAGATTGGCTTGCATCAGCTGGACCTGACCGACCATGCCGAAAACACGCAGATCCTGACCCAAATGGGGACGACGCATAGGCACGCGAACGCGCCAGCCGTCGCGCACCAACGCGCGAACCACTTGCCGACCAACAAAGCCGGAGCCGCCAAAGACTGTGACTAGACCGTTATGCATTCTGTGCCTGCCAAAAAAAGAATAGCGCGCCCCGATAGCCGAGACGCGCCTGTCTGTCTATGAATGAGGCCGATCCTTACCTTCGAATCGACGGACTAACACGGAAATGTGACGTTAGCCTTCGCCGTCATCGAACTCGCAGTTTTGGCCGTAATTGGTTTTGAACCAATTGAGACGGGCTTTCATATTGCCAAGTTGACGGTCTTTGAAATCCTTCACGCTCTCCGTCGATTTTTGATAATAATCGCAGGCATAAAGTTCATAACCGCGCTTCGCGTAGATCACCGCCAGATTCATGCCGTTGAAGGGCTCAAAACCATCCATATAGCGCTGATCAATCATCCGCGCAGCGTCTAAAGCCGCGTCGGTCGCGGGCACATCGCTATTGCCATAGAGTGTTGTAATTTGTCGCACTGCGAACAAATCTGTCGGATCGCGGCGTAGAAGTTGCTCGTAACGATCCAGAGCCACCTTCATATCGTCATTTATGGGTAGAGGCTTATATTCGTCATCGTCCAACTCTTCAAAATGCGGACCCGCTACGCTTGCAAAACGGGCGCCGGCGGCCGCATGCATCAGATATGGATCTGATGGCGATGCTGCCAAAGCGGCCTCGCTCCGTGCAACAGCATCGTCATAAGCTTCCTGATGGATATCGTAAGACACATATCCCATCATGATCCGCGGATTAGACGGATCAGTTTTGTAAGCTTTGTTGAGATCCTTGAGAAAATTCCGCGCCGTTTTGTCATTCAAGAATGCCAAACGGGCTGGGATTTGCGCCGCTTTCAAGTCCGCCTCGCTCAGTGACGCGACTTTCATGTCGGACGTCATGATGGCGGGACCCGGCATATATTGATTGACGACAAAATCATCATCGCGGAAATAATTAGCGGCTTCTTTATGGAAGTCATCCACGCTCACTTCAAACGCCTGCTCAAACGCATCGAGGGGATCAATACCGGGCGTATCGATCAGCGTCAGATAGTCCGTCAACTTGGCATTATATTTCGGCTGTGACCGCATATAATGCACATAAAGCCAAGCTTGCGCATAGAAGACGACGGGTCCGCCCTTTCGCATTTCGCGCCGCTTATAGTTCGGATAGAATGCGATCGCTTTTAACACGGTTTCCGGATCGAGCCAGTCGAGACGATTTTCAACAACAGACTTAACATGCCCGACTGATGGGTCACCGACCGCAACAGTATCGTCTGTCATCGACATGGTCGCCAGATAGTTGGCGAACCCCTCATCATACCAGCGTGGAAACCCTTCTCTGACAAAGGAATGGAGAACATGGTGTGTATATTCGTGAAAACCGACCTGTTCGGAAAACCCATCTTCCAAATATTTATTATTGACTGACGTTAAGAAGATTGGACCGTCAACACCATTCGTATAAACGCCCGCAATGCCGCGATTTCCGGTGAATTTTTGCAAGTCTCTCGTTCCGCTGAAGCCGTAGATCGTCAATTTTTGCGTGTCGGCGGGAGGATTAGAGACGCCGGACAAGGCGTAGATCATCTTGCGATAAGTTTCCCACTTCTGAACGCGCTCTTTGGCCATGTCCGGATCAACATCGCCGTAGAATACAATATTTTCAGATTCGATTTTGAGGGGCTTGGCCCACGCAGGCGCTGCACCCAAAGCCGTCATAGCGATAATACTGGCAACGATACCACCCGCACAATTTACGAGCTGGGATTTAAATGTCTTGGTCATGATGTCCTTTCCGCTAACCAATCGGATTTGACAGATTGACGCCGCGTTGGCCTTTTGACCAGCTTCATCCGGCAGCACTCCTGCGAACAGAGAACATTCCTGATAAAACTGCGACGTGTCACATCAACTTCAAGTCGCTGTAACCATGCCTGACCCAATCTTTCAACTGGATCGGGCAGAATATGGGCGCGTAACTCCGTCGCATTGAGACGATCCGAATGTTAGGCTACGGCCATGACGAAGCATGCGCCCTATATATTCATTCTGAGCGGCGCGGGGATTAGCGCAGAGTCTGGACTCAAGACGTTTCGCGATAATGACGGGTTGTGGGAAACACATCCCGTTGAGGATGTCGCCACGCCCGACGCTTTTGCGCGCGATCCCGTCTTGGTTCATCGCTTCTACAATCTACGACGCGCCGCGTTAGCGGACGTGCAGCCTAATCCAGCTCACCAGGCCTTGGCCCGATTGCAAACAGGTCTACGCGAGCGGGGCGGCGATCTGGTCATTGTGACGCAGAATGTCGACGATCTGCATGAGCGCGGCGGCGCAGGGGACGTTATTCACATGCATGGAGAGCTTAAACGCACGCTATGCTCAGCCTGCGATTTTCGTTGGGACTGCGATGAGGATTTAAGTGGCGAGAGCATTTGCCCAGCCTGCGCGGCAGTCGGTCGCGCGCGTCCAGACATCGTGTGGTTCGGCGAAATGCCATATCATATGGACCAGATCGAAGCGGAGCTCACTCGGGCAGATCTATTCGTATCTATCGGAACATCTGGCGCTGTCTATCCAGCGGCCGGGTTTGTTCAAATGGCGCGCTCTATGGGCGTGCCGACATTAGAACTGAATATGGAGCCTTCACTGGGCTCGACATATTTCGATAGGGCGAGACAGGGTCCGGCCGGAACAATCGTGCCGATTTGGGCAGAAGAAATGCTTGGCGCCTTGAACAAGGCGCCAAGCGAATAGTCATTCTAGAAGCGGAAGCTGCCGCGCAGTGTAATCGGCACAGATAGCTTAGAGCCATCTTCCGAGAATCCAGCCAATGTGGCCGCCGCTGTACGGTCCTGTTCACCTGTCCAGCGAATACCGGATTCCAGCGCCAGAGAGGCTGTTGGTGAGAACGGCACTTCCAAACCGGCTGTACCGCTCGCTGTTGCAACCCAGCCCGCTTCATTCAGCGGACCTGTCAAACCACCTGAAACCGCGATATCATCAATATAGGCCGCGCCGAGTGTGCCACCAACATAGGGCCGCATACGGCCTTGGATTTGTGGCGCCATATATTGGCGAAGGCCGAGTTCGGCACCATAGCTCTTATAGTCAGAGAAGGTCGCATTCACAGCACCGGGATTGTTGCCAACTAGCACAGGGCCGTCGGCTTCGGCTTCCTTATAGAAGCCTTTCGCGGAGAATGTCGTATTCGGACGGACGTCCCGAGCCAAACCCGCTGAGAGACGATAGCCTGCTTTATAAGCATCCTTGTAAGCCACATCAGTCGTGGTGGTCCCGCCAATGACGTTGCCCCCTTCGATGATGTCGCCATCGATAAACTGTTCGCGCGATGCTTCAAATTCCAACCGCGTGGCCCCAATATGCTGTTGATGACGACGATAAGGCGCATAGCTTGTGCTATGGCTTTGGTAAGTCGGATAAGCGGTGTGAGATCCGTAGCTGGATCCCTGTTGATAAGCGCAACCGGATCCGGCTACCGCAAGCGCGCCGACGGCGCAGAAAAGTAAGGAATGTTTCATATAAGCCCCCAGCAGGAATTTGCTGAACAGGGCTTTGCAACTTGCGTGCCAGATCCGTTAACGCGGGTTAAGGTGCCGTCCAGACAAGGGAGCCGTCTCCTATGTTTCTGGCGACTCCAGAGCGGCATTCAGCGCTGCTTCGCAATGAATCTGTGTTGTATCGAAGACCGGCAGTGGGCTGTTATCCGGGTTCAGCAAGAGGCCCACTTCGGTACAGCCAAGGATCAGGCAATCCAAACCCATCTGCTTTAGTTGCTCCGCGATCGCGATAAAATCGTCGCGACTATCTTCCTTTACATCATGTCGACACAGCTCTTCACAGATGACCGGTGAAGAGCGTCCGCTCCGACTTTCGTAATTTGAACCTATATGGTCCTAAGCAACATTCGACGCCTGAATTCAGGCGCCGAATAAGTCTGACTAGAAGCGAAAGCTACCGCGCAGCGTGACTGGCACAGACAGGCGTGAGCTATCATCCGTAAAGCCCGCAGCTGACGCCGCCGCTGCACGGTCCTGCTTGCCTTCCCAACGAATGCCGGATTCCAAGGCCAGAGACGCTGTTTGCGAAACGGGCACTTCAAATCCTGCTGTGCCGCTGGCGGTTGGCACCCAAGTGGCGTCGTTCAGAACAGTGGTCCCGCCGCCAGTGGTTAAGCTGATGTCGTCGACATAAGCGGCCCCAACAGTGGCACCAAGATATGGACGCAAGCCTCCTGTACTCGGCCCCATATATTGGCGAACACCGAGTTCGGCGCCGTAGCTCTTATAATCAGAGAAGCTACCCGTTACATTGCCCCCACCATTCGTCGCGACGACAAATGGGTCTTCGGCTTTAGCTTTCTTATAGAAGCCTCTGGCAGATACCGTCGTATTCGCATTCACATCACGAGTCAGGCCCGCTGAAACCCGATATCCTGGCTTGAAAGCATCCTTATAACCGACGGCGCCATACGTATCACCGCCTACAACATTGCCAGCTTCGATGATGTCGCCACTGACGAACTGTTCACGCGAGTATTCAACGTCAATACGGGTGCCACCAACGGTCTGGCATCCTTGTGGTTTGTAGGTTGAACCACATCCACCATAATACGGCGTTGGATATGATGCGGGTGAATGTGACCCGTAACTTGACCCTTGATAAGCACAGCCGGACCCGGCCAATGCAAGCGCGCCGACAGCGCAATACAACAAAGAATTTTTCATGTTTAGTCCCCTAGCTTAAAATGTAGCTAAACCGGGAATTGCAACCTGCATGCCATTAACTATACTGTTGTTTAATAAACATTATTTGCAATTATGCTTAACGTCTCAATCGGGGCACTCGATTTCATTAAGCAATATAATTAACGTCTAACCAGCTGTTTTATAAAGCAGCGCTCAGAGCCGCCTCACAGTGGATTTGCGTTGTGTCGAAGACCGGTAGTGGGCTGTTATCCGGGTTCAGCAAGAGGCCCACTTCGGTGCAGCCAAGGATCAGGCAGTCCGCCCCCATCTGCTTTAGTCGTTCCGCGATCGCGATAAAATCGTCGCGACTATCTTCCTTTACATCGTGTCGACACAGCTCTTCATAGATAATCGCGTGAATATGCGCGCGGTCTGCTTGTTCAGGCACAATAGGCTGCAGCCCCTCGCCGCGCAGTCGGTCGAGATAGAAACGGTCCTCCATGGTAAATTGTGTCCCGATCAATCCGGGATGAGAAAACCCGCTGGCCAAAATACGCTCTGCCGTCGCGTCTGCAATATGGATCAACGGAATAGTGACATCCCGCATCATGCGCGGCACGACCTTGTGCATCGTGTTGGTCGCCAAAACTAATAGCTCCGCACCGCCGCGCTCTAGCGCCTCAGCCCGCGTCGCGAGCATTTCGCCCAGCGCGCCCCAAGCGCCTTCATTTTGCAAATGCGCGACCGTGCCAAAATCAACCGACCGGATCAGCAGGCGTGGACTGTGCAAACCGCCCAACCGTTCTGCCGTCAAACGACACAAAAGCTCATAATATTGTAAGGTCGAGGCCGTGCTCATTCCCCCTAAAACGCCGATGGTTTTCATGGCGGGGCTTGTGGCTTGAAACTCTGTCATGATCCGCCCCTAACACTGCGGTTTACGCACACAAAGAGATTGACGCGCCGAACCGCCTTCCGTAAATCGCGCGACTTGCCGATAACGTGCCCAGATGGCGGAATTGGTAGACGCGCCAGCTTCAGGTGCTGGTGTCCGAATGGACGTGGAGGTTCGAGTCCTCTTCTGGGCACCATTTTCCGGCATCACGATCCGGTCATGCTATTGAAATCACTGGGTATTTCCTCAACGGACCTCATCCAGCCTCAGATTTCCAGCATTTTTGTGCCACAAAACGTGCTACAAAATGTGCTACAAATGGCCGTCATGAAGCGCCTCAACCAATACCTTAAATGCCGGGGAGACCGATGGGTTTACCATCGCCGCGTCCCAAGCGCGTTTCAAGAACTGGACCCGCGCGGGACAATCCGGACATCGCTCGGAACAAACTCGTTGGAGATTGCGAGAGCGCGTAGAGATGCACTCGCGAGCGCAGATGAAAGACTGTGGCGGTCACTTCGCCAAGGACAACCTACGGCTTTGGACAGCTATGAGGCCGCTCGTGAGCGGGCTATGGCGCGCGGGTTCATCTATATTCCGGCTGAAGAGCTAGCCGTCGAAGCGACCTTGGACGAAATTCTGGATCGATTGAAAAAGATCGACACGACCTCGTCTTTGGCAACAGTCGAGGCCGACGCCGTGCTCGGATTAGTTGAGCCGACGGCTGTTAAGATCAGCGAGGCTTTCGACATCTACTGCACTAAGATTTGTGCGGTCGATCTCAAGGGCAAGTCTGATAACCAGATCAAGAATTGGACAAAGGTCAAGCGTCGCGCCGTCAACAATTTTATTGCCATTTGCGGCGATCTGCCGATGAGTGAAATTGAGCGCTCTCATGGCAAGCAAGTGTTTGATTGGTGGAGCCGGCGCGTCAATCCGACCGATGGCTCGAAACCTCTTCATGCGAACTCTGCGAATAAGGATTTTACCAATCTTCGTATCTTGTTTGAGAAGTTCTGGTCGTACCAAGGCGACGAGACGCGAGAGAATCCGTTCCGAAATCTTCGCTTCAAGAACGTCGTTTACAAGGATATTCCGCCGTTCTCGCCTGACTGGATCGAATCAAAAATTCTCGAGCCGCATACTTTCGATAGTCTCAATGATGAGGCTCGCTGCATCATCTATGCGTTAATCGAAACAGGCTGCCGCCCGAGCGAAATCGCGAACTTGCAGCCCGAGCATATTGTGCTGGATCACGAGATACCACATTTGCAAATCAGGCCAACAGCCAAGCGCCAGCTAAAATCAAAGTCCGCTAACCGGGACATTCCTCTGCTCGGCGTGTCGCTACAGGCCATGCGTCAATTCCCAAACGGATTCCCGAGATATCGTGAGAAAGCCAACTCTTTGTCTGCAACTCTGTCCAAAGCATTCCGATCAAAAGATCTGTTCCCGACGGAGGATCACCGCATCTACTCATTCCGGCACTCTTTCGAAAAAAGAATGCTGGAAGCCGGTCTGGACTACGGGCTTCGGTGCAAGCTGATTGGCCATTATAATAATAGGCCGGACTATGGGGATGGCGGCTCATTGGCTTTCCGCCGCGATGAGCTGTCGAAGATCATTTTCGATGATGCTCACCTGACCCTCTAACGATAGCGGTCCAGCCTGACTTGTCGGCCTTGTCGTTGTTTCAGCTCTCGCTCCAGACGATCAAAGAGAGGCCAGGCTTTATCGCTATGGGTCTCGATGACCCATGTCAGCTTGCCCAGCCCCTCCCGGATCGCCTCGTCCTTGTCGTTTGCTCTATTTTGCATGATTTATGGCGTTGAAATTCACTAAGCTGACTTCGCGACGAGCGCTTTGCGCGCCTTCTTGAACCCATTGTCCGACGCCAGAAATGTCGCCAGCATAGACGGGATCAATACGCTCGGCGCAACGTCCTCGCCGTAGCGTTCGTTGTAGACCCGCGCATAATCCTCCAGCAGCCGATGCACGTCAGGCTCAACATGGATGGTCATTTTGACTGGCGTCAGGTCCGGCAGCTTTGCAATGCGCAGGGAGGGTTGGATTTTGTCGGTCATAAAATCAGGTTCCAGTTGGATAAGGTGTAAGAATGAGGTCGCGGTTGACGATGACGCGCAACCGCCAGCCGGGCCGCACGCGCAGGGTCGGTTTTCGGGATAAGGCGCGCGTGACAACTTTCTGTCCGGATTGCTCGACCGTGCTTTGGCCACCGTCTTGGATGGCCTCAATGAGCCTGTCCTCGTCATCCGACCCAAGCTCTGATCCAATCGACAGGACTGTCGATAGCAACGCCGCGCCGAACAGACTGCCCGTATGCCGATCGACCTTATCGCGGAGCCCGGCCTGACCGGACAGATCAACGCCCGGCAGGTTTTCAATTATGAGCGACGAGCCGTCCGGGCGGATCATCCGGGTCCAGACGACCAGAGCACGCGACTGTCCGGCCTTAATATCACTCTCGTAACGCCCCAAAAGCCGTGTACCTTGCGGGATCAGCAAATGCTGTCCCGTCGCCGTATCAAAGACAGTCTCTGTCACCTGCGCAATAACTTGGCCGGGGAGGTCGGAGTTGAGACCTGTCACGAGACTCGCAGGAATGATCGTCCCCGCCATGACTTGATAGGGCGAGATCGGTGTATGAAGACTGTGCGGATTGTAGATGTCGTTTTGTGAGGTCGATCCATTCGCGAACGCACTCAACCCTTCTGCATTTTCAGTGGGTGTTTGAGATGATGACAAACCAGTATCGCTAAATAAAGCCGTCAAAGCGGCAACGCCCGGGTCGACGGTGGCCCCTACATCACGATTGGTGGCTGACTGACCGTCCCCAGCCCCCTTTCCGTTGATGAAGAAAAGTTTTGAGGACCGTGGATTGACCGTATTTGACGCTGGCTGCCCCGTTCCCGAATAGGCTGGCACAGGCGCATAATCATAAGAGGGCGGCGGCTGGTACCGGAACGGATTATCCGTCGGCACGGGGTTCGGCGCGCCATACATTCCCGCCCCGACATCGCCGGGTAAAGGCGGCCCCAGGATGCGCCCGCCGACAGGACTGTCACTCTCAACGTCTTCATAACTCGCGGGCAATTCCGCGAGGCGGACCGGCAAGGCCTTGCTGGTCGTATTGTAAAGCTCCTGCGGTGCATCGCTGACGCTATCCGTCGACCGGAATGCGAAGCTCGCGGCCAGCAATACCGCCAGCGCCGATCCGCCAAGAAGACCGCCCAGCACGCGCTTGTTAAAACGTTTTGACGACGGCGGCGTCCCTCTAATCTGAAGGGGCTGTGGGCCCGCCTTACTCATGACGCCACCCGCTCGATCCGCACAACTTGCTGGTCTTTTTCGCCAAGCCGGAGTTCGGCACGCGCGAAGAGGCGATCAACAATGTAATAGCGTCCCTTGACGCGGTAATTGACGAGCTGGGTGTCGCCTTTATCTCCGACAACAAATAAAGGCGGAGCTTCGCCTTGATCTAGCCGCGCCGGAAATTGGATATAGACTTTCTGACCATCATCGAAAGTTTGCAGAGGACGCCAATGCGGGTCGTCGCCCTCAAGGCGGTAACGGAAGTTCAACTGATCAATCGACAATCCCGCCGGAGTGTGAGCCGGTGTATCGCGAGATTTACGCACATTTAAAATGACTGGCTGCACAGCTTTTGGGCGACTATTAGAAAGCTGGATGAAGTCCTCTCTCGGATAGCGCCAAGACACCGCCGCCATATAGGTCTCCCGATAAGAGGTCAGCTCGGCATAATAGGCACGCTTCGTTGTTGTGATGACCAGATTGGTGGTTAGGCCACTCTCGACAGGTTTAACGAGAATATGGACTTGCTCTGTCTCGCCAGACCCAGACAGCGTGTCGCCCAAAATCCAGCGCTCCGTGTCGCCGGACGAGACCGAGATCAGTGCCTCACCCGGTTGCAAAGCAATATCCGTCACCTGCTCCGGGGCGGTATAGACTTGATAGAGCGCGCCGCGCGCGAACGGGTAAACCTGAATCGCGTTGACATAAGCCCCCGGCTTTGGTCCAACTTTGGCGTTAGCCTGCGCCGCATCGATAACCTCGTGCGGTTTTCCATCAGGAACGTCAGCCGCTGGAAGTTTCTCGCGTGGCTTAAGCTGTCCTGGCAGAGGCACGGCGGTAAACCGTTCGACAATGATCGTCTGAGGTTGAGCGTTGCCATCAACGGTGTCAGTCTCAACGGTCTGGATCACGGCAGGCTGCAGCGGAGCCTCGTCCAGCTTGAAATTAGGCGCTCGCTTGGCCGACAGCGTTGAACACCCGCTCAGCGCAATAACAGATGCAGTTAGAATAAGGGTTGTGGCTTTCATCGTGTGTTTCCTTGTGATGGGGTTGGAACGGCCCGGTCTTGCGTCCAGTTGATCGCGTTGACGTAGAGCCCGAGCGGATTGCGCTGCAGTATCGCTTCGTTGCGCGGCGGATCGGTGATGATGGTGAGTTGGGCCGTGTGCGCAGAGACAGTCTGTTTGACGCCAGAGCGAAACACCGTCTCGCGCCAGCGCACTTCGAAGGTGGCGTCCGAGGACCGGACGACGCTCTCGACATCAACGGACACGGAGCGCACGCCGATTTCCGCAAACGGATCATTCGTTGTGGCATAGTCCGACAACCTCATAGCCGCGCGGCTGGTCGCAAAATCATAGGCGTCGAGCCAATTCTGGCGCACAACAATGGGATCGCTTGAGACACCGCGTACCTTGCGAATGAACTCGGCAAGCTGAAACGCGATCTGCGCGTCGGACGGAATATAGTCTTTGACCGTGGGCGTGACGCCGCGCACTTCACCCGACGTGTCAATCTCGACAACATAAGGCGTGACGAGGCTTTGCGTCGCCTGCCACATCAATCCACCCGACAGACAGGCCGAGAGGGAGATTGAAAGCAGAGCTGCAATGCGCCAGTTTTTGGCTTGGACGCGGGCTGAGCCGATGCGCTCATCCCAAACTTGGGCTGCCTTCTGATAGGGTGTAGTCGGCTCAGGCGTGCGCCCGTAAGCGGCTTGTGTTCTTTTCCAGATCATTTGGTTATCTCCTGTTACGTTGCGTTGAGTTTGTATGATTATTGGTCGTCATCTTTGAGCCTCGGGCCGCTGGACGCGCCGCCGCTATCCCCGCCCCGAAGACCGTGGAGCGCGGCACTTTCCGCGCGTTGTCGGTTCTGGGAGGCGGACGCTTTTTTCGCCCAGTATGGCGGACGGTTTTGGTCCGGGGATGACGCTGCCGAAGAGGCGGCCCCGCCGCCAATTGACCCGCCCGTGCCTGTGACTGCACCGCGCGCGCCTGACTGCGAGCTAGAGGCAATGCCGCCGCTCATCTTAGCCGCCGCTTGTTTGGTACGATTGGCCACTGCTCCAGCGCCCGCTTGGGCGACAGCGCCCATTCCGGCCATGGCTCCTTTGGCCCCGCCCGCGCCAGATGCCGCTGAGCCCATCGCGTAAGCCATGCGCGCGGCGCCGCTGAGAGCAGCTCCTGACTTAACCGCACCGACAGTCGCGCCTGTCGCAACACGAGCCGCGCCAACTGTGGCGGCAACGCCAGCTGCTCCGCCAGCCCCTGCGGCTGCGACCGTTCCGATAGCCGCGCCTGCACCCAGTTGCGGCGCGCCGCTGACAAGTCCTGTCGCAATGCCGGGACCGAATAATCCGAGGGCGAAAAGCGCAAGACTGGCGAGAATAACGCCGCCCGCATCTTCGAGCGTGACGTCGCTTGCGAGTCCCGCCGTGACTTCGGTAAACAGCGTGGAGCCAATCCCGATAATGATCGCAAGCACCATCATCTTGATGCCGGATGAGACGATATTGCCGAGCACGCGCTCCGCGAGAAAGGAGGTCCGGTTCCAGAGTGCAAACGGGATCAGCACGAACCCGGCCAGCGTTGTCAGTTTGAACTCGATAATGGTGACAAAAAGCTGGATCGCGAGAAAAAAGAACGAGAATATTGTGATGAGCCACGCCAGAAACAGCACGGCGATCAGCACGATGTTGACGAAGAAAGCGACTGGCCCGGTCAACTCCTTGATTGTGTCGAGAATAGGCGCGGCAGCCTCGAACCCGGTGGTGGCGATGAAGCCAGGTCGCATCAGATCCGCCGCCGTCAGGCCCGTGCCCGTCGCCTGCAAACCGAGCCCGGAGAAACTATCGAAGATGACGCCCGACAAGAACGCGAAGTTGCCGATGATATAGGCGAACACGCCGATATAGAGCACCTTCTTGAGGAACTTTGCCATGATCGTACCGTCAGAACTCAACGCCCAGAACACGCCTGCGAGCACCAGATCAATGACGATCAGCGTCGCGACGAGAAAGTCGACCTCCGGCCCGAGCAGACCGAAACCAGAGTCGATATAGGTCGTGAACGTCTCCATGAACCTGTCGATGACGGACATGTCGGCAGGCGGAGTGGTTTGAAGGTTAGGGAGCATGACTATCCGCCCACGCTTGATGTACGCCCCATGAAGGCATCATGACGCGCGGCTCCGGCTTGCTCGGCGTAGAGCGCGCGGGAACGCTCAATGGCTTGGGCACGATATTGCGCCGCCATGAGGGTTTGCATTTGCATGGTTTGCTTGGCGGACAGGGCTGTCAGCTGATTACCCGCCTGCATGGCGGACAGCTCGCCAGCGGAGGTCTGCGAGGCTTGCATCAACGTCGCCAACTGGCGCTGGTCATGCTCGATCGTTTGGACGATTTGCGCCTGCATGCGCACACTGTCGCGGTAGGCCATGATGGCCGCATCCTGTTGGGCATCCGCAATTTGCGCCTGTTCGGTGCGGGACCAACCCTCATAAGCGTCCGGGAAATGGCTCTCGAACACGCGCTCGATTTCATCAATCCGGAACGTCAGCCCCCGCGCCTGATGCTGGAGGCGGCTAATCTCGGAGAGTGTCCGCTCCATATCCGGGCCAAGATAGAGGCCCTGCCGGATCAGGTTTCTGGCCTGATTTTGTAGCATGGTGATCTGGTTCTGGATCTGCTGGAAGGACCGCGTCGCTGTCAGCGCGTTTTGCGCGAGATTAGTCGGGTCCAACACGATGTCGCCGATGCCGAAAATGGCGTGGGCAGGACTGGCAAAGGCCAGCGGCACCGCGACAGCGGTGATGAGCAGAGAACGGAGGATGTGAAGAGGACGGCGCATTAGGTGACTCCATTGGTGTGATGTTGAAAATCAGGATGGGTGGCGAGAAGGTCAGCGGCCCAGCCAAGGCCTTCGCGGCGCAGCCAGTCTGCCGCGAAACTGCTGAGCGGCGCGTTCGCCACAATGCGGGACGCGTCTGCTAACTGCACCGGCGATGACGCGCCGCAAAAGGCCAGAGCGATGGGACCGAGCGTCAGATCGAACAGGCGGTTTCCCGCGCGGCTCTGAAAATAATAGTCCCGCTTAGGAGCCGCATGTCCGATCAGCTGGATCTGCGTGTCATTGAGGCCAAAGCGCCGGTAGGCCTCCCATTGCTGCGGCTCAGTTGCCCGCGCATTGGGCAGAAAGATGCGCGATGGGCAGCTCTCGATCAGCGCAGGCGCGATGGATGAATTGGCAATGTCCGAGAGGGACTGCGTGGCGAAGATAACCGAGACATTCTTTTTGCGCAGAACCTTGAGCCATTCGCGGATGCGCTCAGCAAAAGTCGGATCATCCAGAAAAACCCAAGCCTCATCGAGAATGAGCAGTGTTGGACGGCCATCAAAGCGCGCTTCGAGCCTGTGAAAGAGATAGGTCAGCACGGGTAAGGCCAGCGCTTTGCTGTGCATTAGCGCGTCCATCTCGAAACATTGCCAATCGGCATCTGACAGGCTGTCTGTGTCGGCATCCAGAACAGAGCCGTGCGGACCGTCCAGCGTAAAAGGCTGGATGGCTTGTCGCAACGGGGCGGATTGCAGAAGCGCTTTGAGCCCCGTCAGGGTGCGTTCTTGAATGGGAGCCGAGGCGAGCGAGGTTAGCGCCGTCCAGACGGTTTGCTTAACCTCCGGCGTGAGGTCGATGCCTTCATGCCGCAGCAAATCCAGCACCCAGCCTTCCGCCCAAGCGAGTTCCATCGGAATATTGATGTCGCGCAAGGGCTGGAAGCAAAGTCCGCTTTTATTTTCGGCGTCGCCGCCCAACTCATAGTGCTCGCCGCCAATCCCCAGCGTCGCGACCTTGGCGCTCCGGCCTTTGTCGAAGAGAAAAACTTGGGCATCTTTGTAACGCCGGAACTGCAAAGCTAAGAGCGACAGCAGAACGGACTTACCGGCTCCGGTTGGACCAACAATCAACGTGTGTCCTACATCGCCCTGATGGGTCACCAGCCGAAAAGGTGTGTGTCCTTGCGTGGTCGCATGGAGGAGCGGCGGGCCGTTCACGTGCGCGTTGCGCTCCGGCCCTGCCCAGATAGCAGACAGCGGCATCATATGCGCAAGATTGAGGGTATGGATGATGGGTTGGCGGACGTTCGCGTAAGCCTGTCCGGGTAGCGACCCAAGCCACGCTTCGACAGCGTTGACGGTCTCGCGGATTGTCACGAACCCTTGCCCGTTGATGATCTGCTCGACCGCTTTGATACGGGCGTCGGCGATAGCCGCATCCGCGTCGCTGACGATAATCGTCTGGGTGACATAGCCGAAACCGACATGATCCTGACCCAGCAGCTGGAGGGCCGTATCCGCGTCGCCTGCCTGATTATCGGCGTCACTATCAACGAGCGCGGACGCTTCATTCGTCATGACTTCCTTTAGGATTGCCATGACGCTCTTGCGTTTGGCAAACCATTGCCGGCGATAGCGCCCAAGTACCTTGGTCGCTTCGGACTTGTCCATTGGCAGAAAGCGCGTGGTCCAGCGGTACGGAAATCCGAGCGCGTTGAGACCGTCCAGTAGGCCGGGCTCTGTCGCACTTGGAAAGCCCATCACCGTAATCGTGCGAAGGTGCTGTCCGCCCAGTTTGGGCGACAAGCCTCCAACCAGATCGATACCGCCCAGCACAGCGTCTAGATGTATCGGAATGTCAGGCACGCGCACGGGCTGTCGCTCATCGGGCGCAAGGCAGGACTGAAGATAGGTCAGCGTCTCCTCGTCGGATAAAAACGCGGCGACCGGAAACACGCTCGCGAGTAAATCTAGCGCAGCGTCTGTGTCCCGAATGAAGGCGTGCAGGTGATCTGCGCCGGACAGAGAGGCCTCTTCGTCAGACCCGTCTCTATCTATAAAAAGCTGCTCTAGCTTACCGATCTTGTCGGCAGGCGGGAGGTAAGTGAATGTGAGGTGATAATCAGACTCGAACAGCGTTCCGCCTGCCTCATTCAATCCGCGTCGTTCCTGATCAATCAACCCGGCTAGCGGATCGCGAAAATCAGAGGGCGGGTTGCTAACGGCAGCTCGCCGGGTGGCTTCGAAGTGCATCGCCCAGCCGGAGCCAAAACGGCGCAGTGCATTGTTAATGCGGGAGCAGGTCGAGACCAGCTCCTGCGGCGTCGCGCTATCGAGATCAGGACCGCGAAAACGCATCGTGCGCTGGAAGCTACCGTCCTTATTGAGGATGACGCCGGGCGCGATCAGCGCGGCCCAGGGGAGATGATCGGCGAGCGCAGCGGGGCGCTGGCGATATTCGGATAAGTTCATCATTGCAGATAGCCTTTCTGGCGAAGGTGGCGGCGCAGCACGTCAACGAAGAGCGGATCGCGCTTGGCGGCGAAGACGCAGGCGGTCTGGGCAATGACCCAGACCGCGAGGCCCACAGGCCAAAGCTGGAGGCCCAGCCCTAATGCGGCGGCGAGCGTGCCATTAAGGATGGTCGCCGCGCGCGGGGCCCCGGCCAACATGATCGGCTGGGTCACGGAACGGTGGACCGGGATGCGGAAGCCGTCGATATGTTGCGCCGCGCTCATTAAAGCGTCGCCCCGCCGCCAAAGGAAAAGAAGGAGAGAAAGAAACTCGTCGCGGTAAAGGCGATGGAGAGGCCGAAGACGATCTGGATCAGCTTGCGAAAACCGCCTCCCGTGTCGCCAAAGGCGAGACCGAGACCGGCAAGGATAATCGCCATGGTGCCGATGATCTTGGCAATGGGGCCTTCGACCGAGGTGAGGATCTGCGTCAGCGGACCTTCCCACGGCATACCGGAGCCAGCGGCATGGGCAGGAGCCGCGAGGGCGATGATAGTAAGACCGAGCGCCAAGCCGATAATGGCTTGACGTTTTGGATGAGCGTTTAAGGCAGGACTAGAGAATAGGGTCACGAGGGACTCCTTTTTTGAGGTGTTTGAAAAGGTAGATTGAAGCGTGTGAGGCTAACGCCCCGGCGGGGCCGCTAAGGCGGGTCGGGCACTTTTGGGCGGAGGCGATAAGTGCCGTCCGCGCCGTCACATCCCAGAACCTCAAGGATATCGGTCACGCGGCGCGCGCCGTTACGGTTTTCAATCCCGACAATAATGTCGACAGCCGTGGCAATCAGCTTACGCGGCACGGTGTTGACGACTTCGCCGACAAGCTGCTCCAAACGGTCAAGACCGTCAGCGGCGCTATTGGCATGGACCGTCGCAATCCCGCCGGGATGGCCTGTCGACCACGCCTTGAGAAGATCGAGCGCTTCGCCGCCGCGCACCTCGCCAACCACGATGCGGTCGGGCCGCAGGCGCAAGGTCGATTTGACGAGCTCGCGCATCATGACAGACGGCTGTGTTCGGAGCGCGACTTGATCCTTCGCTTGGCACTGCAGCTCGCGCGTATCTTCTAGGATAAGAACTCGGTCGCCCGTCTTGGCGACTTCTGCCAGCAAGGCATTGGCAAGCGTTGTCTTGCCGGAACCTGTACCGCCAACGATCAGGATATTTTGCCGCTCAATGACGGCTTGCTCCAAGACACTCACCTGTTCCGCCGTCATGGTCCCGGCTGCCACATAATCAGCGAGCTCGAACACGCGCGCCGCTGGATTGCGGATCGCAAAAGCGGGCGCAGTCACAACGGGCGGCAATATCCCTTCAAACCTCTGACCGCCAATGGGGAGTTCGGCGCTGACGATGGGATCATCGCGCGTGACGTCACGTCCAGACAGACTGGCGACAAGCCGGATGATGCGTTCGGCCTGCGCAGGTGTGATAATTGACCCGCGCGTCAGCCGACCTTGACCAGACCGCTCGATCCAGAGCTTGCCGTCCGGGTTCTGCATGACCTCGACGACAGTGGGGTCGGATAGAGCGGCGCAAATGATAGGGCCAAAGGCACTGCGAAGCATTGCATCCGTGCGCGTGCGGCTTTGGGAGTTACGATCCGTCATGGTCGCCCTCCGTCTTCAGCTCGTGGGTCGGCTCATCAATTGGTGAGGGCTTGTGCAGTCGGTCCAGCTCATCCGCCGTGAAGAAATCGCTCTCCTCAACCAATATGTCCTGAAGGCTGACCAAGAGGCCTGATGACCCTTCTGACAGAACTTCGCGAAGCGCTTTCAGATAGCCGTCGAACCGGACCGCGCCTTGAGCCTTGGCCGCCGTCCGCTTTTCTTCGGACACTTGCGGAATGACGGTCAAGAAATAGCGCACAAACAAGGCCAGCGCTTCGTTCTGCACGGCCAGTTTCTGGCTGTGGAGTTCGCCAAGCCGGCTCATGCGGTCCAGTCGCCGTACCACGGCAGAGAAGCGCTTTTCCTCGCGCTCATCCGATAACCAGAACCGCAGCGCGTCGTTGACGATGTCAGATACGGTCGTCTTCGGATATTTTGCGGCCAGAACCAAACGATCATGGATATCATGATCAAGGTAGGGGCGAATGCGCGGGCGGGAGGTTGTCATGATGACACCTCAGCCGACGCCTTTTGAGGCAAGGCTAGTTGCCCGCTATCTACGTCAGGAATGTAGAGTGAAAGCAATTCCAAGACACGGGAGACCGTTTCCAGCTTTTGAGAATTGGCGCGCAGTAGGGATACGACATCACAAACTGTCACTGAGCGGCCCATACGAGTATTCAGGCTGTGGCTGCGCAGACTGTCCGCGATGATGAGCTTTACAAACGCTTCGCGCGTCAGTTCCCCCGCCTTGCAGATCGCGTCGAGCCTCATCACTTCGGCTTCCGTGAGGTCGATCCAGAGGCTTTGGGTGTATTTTGAAGTCTGGGCTGTCATGATCAAAAATCCATCAAGTCGATTTTGGGGGTGCCGCGATCAAGGCCGTAGACACGCGGCGATAGGGGTTGGGCCGCCGGAAGCTCTGCTTGTCCGTCAAAGTCGGGAGTTTCGACATCCGACGAGGTGTCTTGATCCTTGGACGTGTGGTGGCTCTCGTCGATGTCCGGCGCGCGTTGCTTGCCGCCGTCATCGTCTGCCTTGGCCGCGCCGCCCTGCGTCGACGCCTTGTAAAGACGGTTGTCGACGCGCGCCGTCATGCGGCCCCAGTCATCTTGGCGCGCAGGGGGCACGTCGCCATAAGAGCTTCCCTTATTGATTTCGGCGGGACCGTTCAGTGCCGGTGGGGGAGACACACGGTCACTGAAATTCTTATCTGCATAATAGCGGATTTTGTTGGCGCGGATGGGCGGCGTGCCGGAAATTAGGATGACCTCCTCATCACTTGGCAATTGCATGACTTCGCCAGGCGTCAGGAGCTGACGCGCTGTTTCCTGCCGCGAGACCATGACGTGAGCGAGCCACGGCGCGAGGCGGTGGCCCGCATAGTTTCGCATCGAGCGCATCTCTGTCGTCGCGCCGAACGCATCGCTGATCCGTTTGGCCGTGCGTTCATCATTGGTCGCGAAGGCGACCCGGACATGGCAATTATCAAGAATGGAATTGTTTGGGCCGTAGGCTTTCTCGATCTGGTTAAGACTTTGCGTAATCAGGAAAGCCCGCAAGCCGTAGCCTGCCATGAAGGCAAGCGCGCTCTCAAAGAAGTCCAAACGACCGAGGGCTGGGAATTCGTCGAGCATCAGCAGAACCTGACGCCGGGCGTTCCCGTCGATGTCGCCGTCGAGTTTTTCGGTCAGGCGGCGACCGATCTGATTAAGGATTAACCGAACCAGTGGCTTGGTGCGCGAAATGTCGGAGGGTGGGACGACGAGATAGAGTGAGACAGGCTTCTCGGCGCTGACAAGATCTTCGATCCGCCAGTCACATGATGATGTCACCTCAGAGACCGTCGGGTCACGATACAGGCCTAAAAAGCTCATCGCCGTCGAGAGCACGCCGGACCGTTCATTCTCGGACTTGTTGAGGAGTTCACGGGCGGCTTGCGCGACGACCGGATGAATGTGTGATGTTGATGGCGCTTTGGAAGGCTTCGGCGTGATGACGTCACCATCGCCAAGATGGTTGGTCGCCATCATGACCTTTAGCGTTGTTTCGAATGTACGCGCTGGATCAGACAGGAAAGTCGCGACGCGTGAGAGGGTTTTTTCTTCTTCTGCGTAGAGAACATGAAGGATTGCGCCGACGAGAAGGGCGTGGGCCGTCTTTTCCCAGTGGGAGCGACGTTCCAAAGCCCCTTCAGGATCGACAAGAATATCGGCAATGTTCTGAACATCACGGACCTCGTTGCGGCCTTTGCGGACTTCCTGTAGCGGATTGTATTTAGCCGAGGCCGGGTTCGTCGGATCAAATAGCAGGCAGTTCGAGAAAGATGAGCGCCAACCGGAGGTGAGCTGCCAGTTCTCGCCCTTGATGTCGTGAACGACTGTGGAATGCGGCCAAGACAAAAGCGTTGGCACAACCAGACCGACACCCTTGCCGGAACGGGTGGGTGCGAAGGTCATGACGTGCTCGGGACCATCGTGGCGGATGTACTGATCATCGGTGCGTCCGATGAAGACCCCGTCGCTGCCGAAGAGCCCTGCTCGCTTCATATCTTTCTTATCGGCCCAGCGTGACGACCCGAAGGTTGTCAGGGACCGGGCTTGCCGTCCGCGCCAGACCGAGCCGATAATGGAGAAGACGATTCCGAGGGCGGAAGCGCCAATCGCAATCAGCCCACCGCGCGCGAAAACCTCTGGCGCGTAGGGCTCGAACGCATACCACCACTCGAACAATCGCCACGGATAATAGACGGGCGTCTCGCCCGCAAGAAACCACGGCGCGCCGAGATAGGGGTCAAACCGCAGTTCTGCCGCGACCCATTGTGTCGCGCCCCACACGCCCGCGCCAATCGTCGTGAAAACGACGCTGACTTGGCCGATGAGAATGGAATTGGGTGACATGAAAAGCCTCGGGTGAAAGTTCGAGGCTTAAGGTCAGGGGGAATTGAGATTTTGGCTATGTAGGGAGTGTTAGGCTATTTGAGGCTAAATCGGTCAAATGATGGAGGTCAGAGGCTTTGACTTTTGGCAGGGCATACTTTGCATATCGTCAACATGGACGACTTGCATATGTTTCCTGCGAGCTCAACTTTCGAACCTGATTAGAAATAGAGCTTGAATCGCAGAATTGGGAAATTCCTAAAGGGATTACGCGAAATATATCAACACTCTTATGTATTTCGACGGCACAAACATCCCGTGGCTGTGTGAAAACGACCTTGGATGGACTTGGATATTAGTTGATTTAGTTTCGGATGAGTTTCCCCGTTAGGCTTTGATCACTCTAATAAGTGCCTTCGCTCCCATCATACTAATCATCC